>Ga0256827_10000463_pt1 | contig 25320 bp, 12 predicted proteins | sample CV84metaG_FD_185977 | JGI IMG/M metagenome (GOLD analysis project Ga0256827, IMG submission 185977) | Hydrothermal vent microbial communities from East Pacific Rise, Pacific Ocean - CV84 | ecosystem: Environmental > Aquatic > Marine > Hydrothermal vents | place: Pacific Ocean: East Pacific Rise...
AAATAAAATTCAGTGATGAACAGTTAGGTAACAACTCTATTGAAATAATTAATACAAATGGTAAAACCGTTAAACAAACAAAAACTAATAACGAACAACTAACAATAAACATTAGCAATTTATCAAAAGGAATATATTTTGTAAAAGTTACAAATTCAAAAAATGTATTTGTTCAAAAATTAATAATTCAATAAAATTTAATATTCTTCAAAAATGCTATACATTAATTTGTGTAGCATTTTTTTTACGAAAAATAAATAACAGCAATATATATTAAAAAAGTGCTCTCAAAATATATCTTATTATTTTGTTACATTTGCACAAACTGTGAAAAAACACTTAGACATATTACTTCTAATAAAACGATTTACTTTCGTTAAAATAATAAATCACTTAAAGTTAAAACTAAGTTTTTATTTTTCAATAATAACAAAAAAGCCTATTATTTGGGGGCAATTCGAAAGTATTAGTATTGAGCCAACCAACCTTTGTAATTTACAATGTATTGAGTGCCCAACAGGTACAAATAGTTTAACTCGCCCAAAAGGTGATATAGAGCTAAATACAGTAAAAAACATTATCGATGAAAATAAAAAATACCTATCGTATTTAATATTGTATTTTCAAGGTGAGCCATTTTTAAATAAAAATATTTTTGAGATGATAGGCTACGCAAATAATAATAATATTTTTACTTATACATCAACAAACGGACATTATTTAACTACGGAAAACTGCAAAAAAATAATTGACTCGAAACTCGACAAACTAATTATTTCGGTTGACGGTACAAACCAAGAAACTTACGAACAATACCGTAAAAACGGTGATTTAGAAACGGTATTAAAAGGAATTAAGACTCTTATAAAAGCAAAAAAACAGCACAACTCTCCTACTCCATATATTGAATTACAATTTTTAGTTTTTAAACACAACCAACACCAAATAGAAGAAATAAAAGAGCTTGGCAAACAACTTGAAATAAACCGAACTGCAATAAAAACTGCACAATTTTACAATAAAGAGAACTATAATTTATTAACCAATATTGAAAAATACTCGCGTTATAAAAAAGAAGGCGAAAATATTATCTTAAAAAAGAAAATTAAGAATAAATGCTGGCGAATGTGGCATTCTGCTGTTATTACAGTTTCTGGCGATATTATTCCTTGCTGTTTCGATAAAAACGCAAATTACACATATACGAATGTGCATAATAATATTATTAATGATGTGCGAAAATCTGAAAAATACAATACTTTTTCTTCAAAAATATTTACAAATAGAAAATTAATTGATATTTGTAATAACTGTAATGAATAAATGATCATTCTCGCTACAAACAAGCTATTTGGTTTGAGTATATATACATACCTCAAATTGAAGAAGATAAAAATATGATGTGCCTCAGAGCAAGCATAAAACTATGATTTTAACATTTGTAAATGCAAACTTATAAGCACATATGATTTAAAAAGTTTGCACTTACAATAGTATAATTTAGCATAAGTGGCTCTATAATAATTTATTATGCGTTTCTAAGCAGACCCTAACTAATTATTTGTATTTCTAGCTTGTGAAAAAATAGAAAAACATTAAACCCAATTTATTCTATTGTTACCGATTTGCTATCAAAAGCATTAGCTCCAAAAACACCTATAACATCTTCTCCTTTAACGTTTGATACAGGATTGCCTGCCGAAGTAGTCATAGCACTCATATCGTTTTCGCCTAATAATCTATAATATTCATAATTAGCTTTATCAATACTTATTAAATTAACAGATACAACATCACCTAAGGTAAATCCTCCAATATTTATTGGTAATTTAGTTGTTAAGCCATTAAATAAACCATCGTCAATAACACCAATATCAGGTATTTCAAAACCATTAACTATTGTTTTAATTCTGTAGTAATTTTGTTCGTTAGCTGGATCTGTAAAATTTATAAATAATTTATAGAATACATCATCACTTGGGTGTCCGCCGCCGCCACCACTGCCACCACCTGCAAAACCATCGCTTAGCTCAACTGAAATTGAGTCTAAAGGAACAAGAGTAGGCATTGTAGAATTAGAGCTTATTGTTTTTCCTCCAACCGAAATATTTAAACTATATTTAGTTAAAGTTAAGCCATTAAGTGTGTCATTATTATATATACCATTTTCAATCTCTCTTAATACATAAGTTTCGCCTGTATTGCTTGTAATTATTACACTTGCATTTTTTACTGTTTCAAAATCGTTTGATTCGTAAAAATTACCTGACTTTGTTAGTATAACAACATTGTTTCCTGCTCCATTATAAATATTTGCATCAACAACTATTTGCTGTTTTGCATCTTTTAGTTCTAAATCTATTATTTTTTCGCATGAATTTAGTGCTACAAATAATATTACTAAAGCGGATATTTTATATATAGTTTTCATAATTATTAAAATTTAAAGTTGTAAGTTATTGAAGGTATAATTTTAAATAGCGAAAGTTGAATTGCTTCTGTTTTATTTGGGTCTGTTTCGCTTTGTTCAAAACTAATCATGTATGCATTTTCTCTCATGTATAAATTATAAATAGAAAAATTCCAGCTAGATTGAAAACGTTTTTTAATTTTCTTTTTTTCGCCAGTATCATTATTTAATAAATACTTGTAAATCTTGCCTTTTAACGTTATTCCTATATCCATTCTGTGATATTGGGGCATTCTATAACCATTTCTTTCTGTGTATAAATTAAATATTTGTCCATCAACGGTGTATTTCCCGCTAGGAAAAGTTACTGCATTTCCTGTGTAATATACCCAAGAGCCAGATACATTTAATCTTTCTGTTATTTGATACATTCCAACAATAGAAATATCGTGAGTTCTATCTTGATGAGTAGGATACCATTTTCCATCGTTAATTTCATTTAGTTTTATTTCGGATCTTGCTAATGTGTAACTTAGCCAACCTGTAAATTTACCTTTTCGTTTTTTAAAGAAAAACTCGATACCATACGCACGACCTTCTCCAAATAACAGCTGACCTTCTGCTGCTTCGTTAAGTGTTACTTCAGCACCTGTTTTATAATCTAATGCATTTTGTATTTTTTTGTAATATATTTCTGTCGAAAACTCAAATAAATTATCTTTAAAATTTCTGAAATATCCTAATGCTATTTGGTCTGCAATTTCTGGTTTAATGTTATTGCTACTTGGCATCCATACATCTAGTGGCGTTCCTGATGTAGAGTTTGATAGCATGTGTAAATATTGGTAATTTCTAGATATAGATGCTTTTATTGAACTGAATTTATTTAGAGTATAATTTGCTAAAATTCGAGGAGCCCAGCCATTATAACTTACTACTTTTTCATTCTGGCTATAGCTTGTTGTGTCAATAATATCGCCATAAATATTGTAAGAGAACATATCGCCTGGTCCTAATTGAGTAAAATTAGTAAATCGTAAACCATAATTAATATTAAATTTTGCACCAATTTTTTGCTCATTTGATATATACACAGCACTTTCTAGTGAATATCTATTTTCTATACTGCTTGAATTAAATCCAACGCCATCATCAACTTCTATATCTCCGGGTTTAAATGTATGATGAATAATATTTCCACCAATTTTTATTTTATTGTTTTTATTTAAATAATAATCAAAATCTTGTTTAACATTAAAATCCTGTATATCAGAACCAATTTTAACTAAACCATTTTGAATATTAATTTCGTAATTATAATCGCTATATATAAGTGTTGTGTTAGAGAAAAGTTTTTCATTAAATATATGATTCCACCTTAATGTACCTGTTTTATTACCCCAATTAAATCCAAATTTATCGGAAAATCCAAATTTATCTCTACCAAAGTAACCAGAAAGAAATATTCTATCGTTTGCACCAATTCGGTAATTTGCTTTTAAGTTTAAATCGTAAAAGAATAATTTTGATTTGTTTAATTTTTCATCTGGAGATAGTTTTAAAAATACATCGGCATAAGTTCTTCTTGCAGAGATAATAAACGAACCTTTGTTTTTTACAATAGGAGCTTCTATAGTTATTCTTGATGAAATTAAGCCAATGCCTCCGCTTACTGCAAGACGCTTTGCATTACCTTCTTTCATTCTAATATCCATAACTGAAGATAATCGACCACCAAACTCAGCAGGTGCAGTTCCTTTGTATAATTTAACGTCTTTTATTGCATCAGAATTAAATACAGAGAAAAATCCTAGCATGTGCGATGCGTTATATACAGGTGCTCCATCTAATAAAATTAAGTTTTGGTCGGCACCTCCACCTCTAACAAAAAAGCCAGAGCTTCCTTCTCCTGCCGATTTTACTCCTGGCATTAATTGAATGGTTTTCATTATATCTTGCTCGCCCATTAATACAGGAATCATCTCAATTTCTTTCATGTCGAGTGTTGTAACTCCAATATCATTAGAAGTAACATTTTTATTCTCTTTTTCGCCTGTAATAATAACTTCGTCAAGCTGTTCTGCTCCAGCTCCTAATTCAACATCTTTCCTAATATTTTTATTTAAATCTACTTTAAATCTAATATCTTGCATACCTATAAAACTATATACAATTGTGTATTCTCCTTTTGGTAATGATAATGAATAAAACCCATAAGTGTTTGTGGTTGCACCTACTCCTTTTAGTTCGTTAACAAGAATATTTACACCAAGTAAATCTTCTCCATCAGATGCATCTTTTACATTACCACTTATTGTGAAATTCTGAGAAAATCCAGAAAAAGCAGTGAATACTAAAAGAATTGTTATTACAAAGAGTTTCATAAGAATTTTTAATTTTGTGCAATATATAAATGTTATATATATTAAATTTACTGTTATTGTTAAAAAGCTTTAAAATATATTTAATCCATCTAGCTTTTAGGTATTTTAAACAAACAAGAACGGAAAAAGAAAAAGTAGAAAAACCGAAAAGCTATTTGTTTTGAGTGTAACAGTTGGTTATGGTTGTAGAATAATTTAAATATGATGTGCCTCAGAGCAAGCATAAAACTATGATTTTAACATTTGTAAATGCAAACTTATAAGCACATATGTTTTAAAAAGTTTGCACTTACAATAGTGTATTTTAGCTTAAGTGGCTCTATAGCAATTTGTTATGCGTTTCTCAGCAGGCCCTAAATAATAAATAATCAGAGTTTTATATAGTAAAGTTATACATAAAAGGGCAATGTCATAAATATTTTACAAATTTTTGAAGAAATCATTAAGTATATCATTAGTAGTTAAATCGAGTTTTTTTCGTAAACGATAACGTCCCATTTCAACAGCTTTAATAGAAATGTTATTTAGTGATGCTATTTCTTTTGACGATAAATTTATTCTTAAAAGTGCAGCTAAACGCCTTTCGTTAGGTGTTAAATCAGGGTAACTTTTATTTAGTTTTTCAAAAAATTCTTTATTCGCATTCTCAACATTTTCTTGAAATTTATCAAGTTCCTCAGTTAAACGCTGGCTTTGATTTATTTTTATAAGAATTTCTCTAATTTGTTTAGATGTATTTATATCTTTAGACTTAATATATTTTAATTCGTTTTTAAGATTAACTAAAAAATCGTTTTTATGTATAATATGAAGAGCAAAATTCATTAACTCTTTATTTTTATATTTTAAATCGTCTTGTAATTTTTCTTTTTCAAGTTCAATATTCTTTATTTCTGTTTCGGCAAGAGCTTTTTCTGCCTCAATTCGTTGTTCGTTTACAATAAGTAGGTCTTTGGTTTTTTTATGCTTTATTTTAATTCTATTGTACATTAATAAAGCAGTGATAACAATTAATACTACAATCAATACTAAAACATACATTTGTAGTTTGTTATTCTGATTTTTTTGTTCGAGAATTTCAATTTCTTTATCCTTTTTATCTAACCTATGGTCAGTTTCTAGCTGTTCAATTTTTCTGCTTTCGCTTGCTTGCTTTATTTTGTCGTGATTCCTTATATATATCTGAAAATAAGCGTATGCTTTTTTGTATTCGCCTAATGTATAATAAACATCGCTCAAATTTTTTGCGGCATCTTTAATGTATTCTGGCGACGATATATTAAATGCTTCATTATATGCAATATTCAAATAATCTAATGATTTTTTTAACTCATATCTGTCAAAATATAAGCGTCCAATATTATTTGAAATAGATGTAATTCCTACTCTATCATTTATTTGTTTTGCATAATCAAGAGCTTTTAAATAATAATCATAAGCTTGTTTTAAATCTCCTTTTTTGTGATGAATTGCCCCAATATTTTCGTAATTAATGGCAAGCCATTCTTTGTTATTCATTTTTGTATTTATATCAATAGCTTTTTTGTAGAATTCAATAGCTTTATCGTTTTCACCTTTGTATCTATATACCTCTCCAATATTATTGTACATTCCTGCTATACCTTTTTTATTACCCAATTCTTTTTGTATTTCAGAGCTTTTAATAAAATAATCGTAGGCTTTATCGTACTCGTTATCAAGTATATACAGATTGCCTAATCTATTGTATGCATCGGCTATATTAGCTTTGCTCTTTTGCTCTTTTGCAATTTTAAAAGCTTCGTAATAATTTTCAACCGATTTATTATAATTACTAATGCGTTCGTACAACAAGCCTATTTTTGTATAAACATGAAACTGTCCTAATGAGTCGGTATTATCAATATATATTTTAAGGCTTTGTTTATATAAATCTAAAGCCGAAATTATTTTATTATTATCTAATAATGAATCTGCTTGTAGGGTAGTGGTGTCAGCTTTAAATGAACTATTCTGGGCTTCAATATTTGATATACCCCAATTAATAACAATCAAAAAAAATAATATTTTATAAAATAATGTCATTAACTAAAAGTTTACCAATAGAGTGTGAAATAATCAAAATAGTTGCAAAAAATATATATAATTCTGAGAAATGCAAATTTATTTCTAAAGCGTTAAGTCTCACAAGTTTGTTTTGAGTAACTTATATTTTTCTTACAATTCAAAGATAGAATTTTATTTTTAAATATGTCTGATTTTTCTTTAAAAAATTTAGGTTTAAGATTAAAGCATTTTTTAACAACATTATAAGCTGTTTTACTATAAATTATTCTGTTTATACCCAAACATAGCTATATTTAAAATTTTAAATTGAACAAAGAGAAAATATATTCGCATCTATTTGTGAATAGCTATTTGGTTTAAGTATATAATTATAGGATTGTTATTACTCTCTCAAAATTAAGTTTTTTAGAGCTTAAGTTTTTTTGTATTTTTGCTTGCAAATATGAGATTACTAAAGAAAATACTTAGTTTAAATTTATGAAACAATTATTTTTAATAATATTTATAATTACACTTTATTTTTCGAGCTTTTCTCAAGAAATTACACCTCAAAAAAAAACAAATCAAAAATTTATTGAAATAAAGTATCATTACGGAAAATTTGCTAGAAAAACTACAAGTGATGTTACATCAATAGTAGAGAATCCTTACAATGCCATTAATGTTAGAGCAGGAATTCAATCAAGTGGTATAAGAAAGGAATGGGACCAAATTTATGCTTATCCTATATATGGGCTTGGTTTTTATAAGATATGGTTTTATGGCGATGAGTTAGGTTCGCCACAAGCAATATATATGTTTTTAAAACCACCTATAATTAGAATGAAAAATTTTACTTGGAATTGGGAAATATCGGCAGGTATTTCATTTGGGTTTAATAAATATAATCCGTACACAAATAACGATCAACGTGTAATAGGGTCAAATATAAATAGTTACTTTAATCTTGGTACGGGAGTGTCGTATGCCATTTCTAATAGATTTGATTTTTCGCTAAGTGTTGATTTAACTCATTTTTCAAATGGAGCGGTTAGAACACCTAATATTGGTGTAAATTTATTAGGAATAAGTCCGAGTATTATTTATAATTTTAATAACAATAATAATAGTAAAACTTTTGCTAGAAATAAGTTTGAAAAAAAAGAATTGTCTAAGTTTAAGAAAGTATCAAACTTGCATATATTAGCTGTTGCTGGTGGCAAAACAACAACAAATGCAATTTACGATGGTGCAACTTATTTTGCAGGTTCTGTATCGGTTGATTATGCTTTTAAATATAGTCGAATTACAAAAATTGGTATTGGATTAGATGGTTTTTACGAATCAGCATTAAGAAAATTTCCTGAACCTGGAATTGAGAACCCTTCATTTTCTGATTTAAGTTATATGGGTATTCATTTGGCTCATCATTTAATGATTTACCGATTTAGGCTTATGGTTCAATTTGGTGCATATTTAACAAATAAAGTTTCGTTTAAAGGTAATACTTATATTATTGTTACACTTGATTATTATGTGACCAGAAACTTATTTTTTAGTTATCATTTAAAAACAAGAAACGGTACAGTTGCTGATTTTATAGGATTGGGAATTGGTTATGATATAAATTTTAAATAGGAGTTATTATACCAACACTACCAAATATCCCATAAAAGCCTCATCTTTTCCCTTTCTTATTCATATAAAATTAATTCCGTATCTACGGTTATGCAATTTATAGAATATACTCAATCCATTTCGTTTTTAGGGAATTTATACGAGTTTATTTTTTCTTTTTTATAGTTTAAAATTTTAAGCATAGCCTGTTACGCTTACAATTTTAAGTAAATAAAAATGGAAAAAGAAAAAGTAGAAAAATCGAAAAACTATTTGGTTTGAGTATATACAGAATAATAAAAAAAGCTTAGTTTTTCCCGATATTTTATTAAATATTTGGAATTACCTATGTATAACTGTTTTATATAAAGTATTAATTATGCTCTAAACAATTTGTTATACATAAAAGGGCTAATTTATAAATATTAATATTTAGTCCTACAATAAAGTAGAACCTTTATTCTTTCCTTCTCCAAAATTATAACCTATCATTATTTCATGACTACCACTTTGGAAATTCTTTATTTCTGAGGTTGAATAATCAAATGAATAACCAAATATAAAGCTTTTAAACTTAACACCTAACATTGCTATTACTTCACCTGATGTTCTGTATGATACTCCTACCCAGTAATTCTCTAGATAAATAGCACGTAAATTTACGTCTAAATTAAATGGTGTTTTTTCTGTTCCTTTCGCTAAAACTGATGGCTCTAATTCAAATTTTTCGCCTAATTGAAATTTATATCCTCCCAATAAATAATAGTGACGTATCATTGAATTTTTATTAACCTCTTTGTCCGATATTTTTATTGGTAGCTGTATTAGTTGTGATGCCGAAATACCTACGAAATATCGTTCGCCTTGTAAGTATACTCCAAAATCTGCATCTGGTACAAATGCTGTTTCTGCATTCTGATTAACTAATACTTGATCTCCTTCATCAATTGCAGTCATTTGTGTATAATCTAATTTATACTGAAATGCTTTTAGTGCTAAACCAAACGAAAGTTTTGAATTAATACTATTTAAGTTTAATATATACGAATAACTAGCTTGAACTCCTATTTTTGTTTCTGGACCAAATCTATCAACAAAAATATATCCACCAACTCCCATACTTTTGTTTCCCAATAATGTGTGGGCCGAAACTGCTTGTGTTGAGGGTGCATTATCTATTCCTACCCACTGCTGACGTGCAGTTAATCGTAATGGTATATAATCAACATTTCCTGTTATAGCAGGGTTTAACAAAAACTTATTAAACATATATTGACTATATAACGGTTGTTGCTGTGCATTTACTATTCCTACTAGTGTAAAAAATAATAATAGTGTATAAATCTTTTTCATCTTATTTTGTTTTTATTTCTATTAATTAATAATTTTAAGTTGAGTTACCTCATTTTCGAATATTTTATTATTTATCTAATTATAGTTACTGTTCCTTTATAAGTTTGTGGATCTCCTTTAATTTCTATAATATATACATACGAACCTATTGGTAAGTTGTGCCCGTTTAAATCTGTTCCATTCCATTGAGATTCTTGTTCGTTATATTTTTCACCATCATCTTCAAATGTAAATATTAAGTCGCCCCAACGATTAAATATATTAATGTTTACTTTTTCAAATGCTCCAATATTTATTATTCTAAATCTATCATTTTTGCCATCGGCATTAGGAGTTATAACACTTGGTATTTTTAATGGTATTTCAACACCAAAACCATTTGCGTTGCCAAAGCCATCACCATTTGAATATATACAACCATTTGCATCGGTAATAGTTACAGTGTAAAACCCTCCATACAATCCGTTAATCTCATTACTTGTTTCTCCGTTAGACCATAAATATGTATAATCAGGTGTTCCTCCACTTGTTGTTAAATTTATTGCTCCATAATAATTATCATAATATATAGAATCTATTACATTTATTGCAGGTGGCTCGCTTAATGTTACTGTTATTGTATCTGAACAATAATGTGCGTCTGTTAAAGTAGCAATGTAGATACCTGCTCCTAATTCACTTAAATTGTCTCCGTTCATACCATTAGACCATGCAAAATCGTAATCTAAAGTTCCACCGGTGGCTGATACTTGTATAACTCCACTTGAATCGTTATGACAATTTAAGTTTATTGCATTATCTAAACTTAGTACCAATTCGGTTGGTTCTATAATTTCTATACTATCTATTGTTTTTGTACATAAATGATTATCGCTTACTGTTACAGAATAAAATCCTGCGGATAGATTTGTTAAGATACTATCTGTAGAGCCATTTGCCCAAGCATAAGTATAATTTGGTATTCCGCCATCAGCATTAATTGATATTAACCCCGTGTTTTCGTTATAACATGCTATGTGAGTTGTATTATTATTTATTAATAGTTCGGTTGGTTGTTCTATTATTAATGCAGTTGTAGATAAACAATTATAGGCATCATAAACTTTTATCTCATAATTTCCTATTGACAAAGTGTCTATTGTGTAGGTAGGACTTGATACTTGTGTACTGTCTATTTTTATTCCGCCTGTTAATACTACATAAGTGAAACTTGGTGTTCCTCCTACTATCTCAACTACTGCCGAACCTGTGGAATCGCCATAACATATTACATCGTTTACTGATGTAATAGATGCTGTACCTGCTCCATTATCTATTATTGTTCCACTTGTATCGAAAATACATCCTAAACTATCTATAACACTTACATTATACGTTCCTTGTGATAAGCTATTTGCAATGCTATCTGTTAATGTAGCATCGTGAGACCAATTATATGTATAAGGAATTGTTCCGCCTGTTGGGCTGATAGTTAATGAACCTGTACCTCCTCCACATATAGAGTTTACTGATTGTAATGTAGCAATTATAGCTGTTGGTTGAGTTACTTCAAAACTATCTGTTACATTACAGCCATGAGCATCGGTTAATAAAATAGTATGATAACCACTTTCTAACATTGTAGCTATATGTCCAGTACTTCCATTTTCCCATTGATAATTGTAATTAGGAGTTCCTCCACTTGGTAAAACACTTATTTCCCCATCGTTACCTTCATAGCAACTAACATTTTTTATCGTGTCTAGTGTCAGAATTAATAAATTTGGGTCTATCAATGTTACAGGTATTTCTATTTCGCATAAACTATCATCTTGTACTATTACATTGTATATTCCTGATGAAAGATTATCTAAAATATTTGATGTTCCCATTTGAATGGTGTCTGTATTTGTTGTCCAAATATAATTAAAGTTATCTGTTCCGCCTGTAGCTGTTACTGATATAACTGCATTAGTATCGCCATAACATAGTATTACTGAGTCTATTTGTGTGTATGCTGATATCTCGTTGTCTTCGTTTATTGTAAAATATTTTGTAGAAATACAGCCTGCACCGTCTTTTACTACTACTGAATATGTACCTTTTGGAATGCTATCAATATTATTATCCGAACTTATTTGGATAGTATCGCTATTGTGTTTCCAAACGTATGTAAACGGAGCTGTTCCTCCTGAGATTATAGATGTTGTAGCTTTTCCTAGCGAATCTTGATAGCATCTGTTGTGTGCAATATCTATTACTTCTATGTCGGCTGCTCCTAAGTCTTGTAAACTTACATTTTGTACATATACACAATTATTATTATCGTTTATTATTAATATATAAGCACCACCTCCTATATTTGATAAACTATTTGTTGTATCAGCTACATTGCCTGTACTCCATGAATATGAATATGGTGATATACCTCCGTTTACTAATACTGAAGCATCTCCATCGGTATTGCCACAATGTGGTGGATTTGTTGTTACAACTGTACTTATTGTATCTGGTTCATGTATTATAACTGTTGCTGTTGTGGTACATGAATGGTTATCTGTTACTGTTACAACATATGTTCCTGCTGATTCCGTAATATTATTATTATCGTCTGCGTTATTTGACCATTCATAATGATATGGGTTTGTTCCACCTGAAACGCTTACACTTGCTTGTCCGTTATTCCCTCCATGACATAAAACATCTACACTTGATGTGTCTGCTATTAAAATGTTTGGTTCTACTATAGTTATAGAGTCTTTCTTGGTACACCCGTTATGGTCGCTTACTGTTATTATGTATAAGCCTGCAGGTAAGCTTACTATAGAATCGTTTGTTGAACTTGTATTCCATTGATAGGTGTAATTTGGTGTTCCTCCACTTACTATGGCTTTGGCTTTACCATCAAAATCTCCATTACATTGTACATTGTTTTTTGTTATATTTACTTCTAATATACTTGGTTGATATATTGTGGCAGAAGAATATGTTTTACAACCATTATCATCTTCTATCATAACACTATAACTACCCATAGACAAATTACTTGCTGTTGGAGTAGTTTGAAAGCCTGTACCGCCATCCCATGTATATGTATATGGAACTGTTCCGCCTGTGGCTGTTACTGTTGCATTTCCATTGCTTTCTCCATTACACTGAACACTGTCAATAGTCATAGATGATTCTAATAAATCAGGTTGTTCAAGCGTAATGGATATAGTATCTGTACATGAATTATCATCGCTTACGGTAACATGATAAGTTCCTACTGTAAGGTTGTTTATTGGGTTACTTGATTGTACAGGTGAGGTATCCCAATGATATGAATATCCTGTTCCGCCTACTGTTCCGCCACTTACGCTTACTAATGCACTTCCATTAGCATCGTTATAACATAATGGGTCGGTATGGCTTGTTAAATCAATGCTTACTGCTGATGGTTGACTTAATGTTACTGATGTTGTTGCGATACAATGATTATCGTCTTCTACTGTTACATCATATGTACCTACTGATAAGCCTGTGTTAGTAGCATTTAATGTATCTCCACCAGCACTCCATGTATAATCATAATTTGTTCCTGTTGGTCCGCCACTACTTGATGCAGTAGCTTGTCCATCGCTATATCCAAAACACGAAGGGTCTTCAGGGTTAGATATTATTATATTTAAAGTGTCAGGTTCTGTTATATCTATTAATATTGAAGATTTACAACCACTAGCATCTTCTACTGTTACATTATAAGTGCCTGCTGTTAAATTATTTGCAATTGTGTCTGTTGTAGAATTAGACCAAGAATAATTTAATGCACCTGTACCGCCTGAACCATTAACTGTGGCTGATCCTGTATTATTTCCATGACATAATATATCTACATGCGAAGCTAATACTTCTGTTATTGTTGGAGCTCCAGCATTATCGATATTTATTGTTAATATTTTAGGGCAAGAGTGTGCATCGGTTACTGTTACATCATAAGCTCCAGCTACTACACCAGAAATTGTTGCTCCTGTCTGACCACCTTGCCAAGAATAATTATAGCCGCTTCCTGTTCCACCTGTAGCTATTACTGTGGCACTTCCGTTATTCTGCCCACAGGTTGCTGCTGTTACCGATACAGTATCTACTATAATTTCAGCATCTTCGTCTACTGTTATATCATCGTAAGTTAAGGTGCAACCATTATCGTCTTCTATAGTAAGGTCGTAATCGCCCGCTGATAAGCCTGTGGCTGATGTGCCTGTTTGTGTTCCTGCATTGGCACTCCACGAATAATCTAAACTTCCTGTTCCGCCAGATGCATTAGTTGCTATACTTCCATTAGAATAGCCATAACAGGTTACATCAGTTACGCTATTAGTGTTGGTTAAAGCAGAAGGTTGATTTAAATGAATATTATTTTTTATGAATTGACAACCATGTGTGTCGGATACTGTAACAGCATAATTTGTTCCTGCACCTAATCCTGATACTGTTTGTGTATGTGCTCCAGTTGACCAATTATATGTGTATCCTGGTATTCCACCATTTGGGTTGCTTACAGATAATCCTCCATTATGTTCGCCATTACAGTTAGGTTTGTCGTGTAAAATACTATCTATTGTTACGGCACTTGGTTCTAATAACTCAATGTTTAATTTTTTTAAAGTACAGTCATTATGGTCTGTTATTGTTACTGAATATGTACCTATTCCTAGTCCACTCTCTTCTATACTAGTGCCTCCAGAAGACCATTTGTATGTATATGGTGTTATTCCTCCATAAGGATTGTTTACTTTTAAACTTCCGTTATGTTCTCCATGACAGTTTGGCTCGGTCTTTATTATGCCGTGAGTTAGGAGTTCGTCAGGTTGAGTAAATATAACAGTATCAATATCTTTACAAACACCTCCACCATCGGTAACTGTTACAATATATGTTCCAATGTCTAAACCTGAGATAGATGCTGTATTTACACTATTAGACCAATGATAAGAATATGGAGTACTTCCTCCTGATGCACTTGCAATGGCACTTCCATCGTGATCTCCATGACAATCTATATTGTTTGTAATACTTGCTGAGGCTGTTACTCCTGACACAGTAAAATTAAAACTCTGTGCTTCGGCAGAATTACCACATGCATCATATACTTTACCAACTAAATTAACCGAATATGTTCCTCCACCAGCTAATGCTGGAGTTATAACTATTGTAAAAAATTGGCTATAATCTGTTCCTGAATTACTTATTATGTTTGTAATAGTATATGGACCTCCGACTCCGGTTACAGTAAAATCACTTGCATCAACGCTATCGCATAAAATTCTTTCAGAGAATTTAACTATTATTGAATCATCTCCACATTCAGGTGTTGGTGTTACTGCTTCAAAACTAGGGTCTGAAACATCTACCATTGCATCGGTATTATCAAAATTTAAAGTGTATCCTCCTGCAGTACCAAAAGAAGAAACATACATTACATATTGTCGTCCTTCTTCAATATCTATTGGGGCATTCCATGCAGTACCTTGATCATCTTGATGGGTTTCTGATTTTCCAGTTTGTGTTCCTGTATTTCCCGAAACTAGTGAAAAATTACATGATATTTCTATGCTTGGGTCATAACCTGCGTCACTTGTATCTAAAACTAACTGTTCACAACCTACGTCAGTAATATCATAAACTGCCCAATCATAATCATCACCCGATGTGTTTGGGCTCAATACAAAATTTATAGTTGTAGTTTCTTGTGCAGTAAAAACATACCAATTAGATGCCCACTCACCATTACTACATTGAGAGTATTCCAAATCATCTCCTGCTTCAGCAGGTTCATTAGTTTCTGAATAGCTCTCACTACAAATAGGTATTGCACTAATACAATCGTGTTGTGCTTTTGTACTATAAGATATTATTAATAAAAAAAATGCTAAATATGTTTTTTTCATAAAATTTTTTTATAAAAATAGCATTTTGTTTTATTAAATTTGCTTTTATTAACTGTACAAAACCTGTAATTATATTAATTATGCCTGTATTTTAACTGAACAATAATCATTTATACACTTAATAAACTGAATGTTATACTTTATGCTAAATTCGAGAAATTTATTAAGTTATCTACTTATATAAATTAATATCTATCGTTTTTTTAACAAATTACGTAAAAAATATTTCAACAAGAAATATAATTTATTTTTTAGAGTTTGAAATTTTAAACTCAAAAAAAGAAAAAATAAACACGTATAAATTCCCTAAAAGCTAAATGGATTGAGTATATCAGTTAAAATAATTCTCCTCAAAATAGCTAGCTATTTTGAGGAGAATTAGAAGCTAATGGAAGTTTTATCTTTTGAAGACCTTATATAGATTCAGTCTCTATAACTTTAGCCAATAAATCAGCATAAGGAATAAAGAGATATTTTTTACCTTCAAAATCAACTTCTGTTCCAGAGAATTTCTTATAAAAAACTGTATTGCCAACAGAAACTCCTGGGTTTTCAATATTTCCTAATGCAATAACTTTTGCATATTCAGGTAGCTCTTGTGCTGAGTCAGGTATAATAATCCCTGATGCAGTTTTTTGTTCTCTTTCTTGTACTAATTCTAATAGTACGTTATCATTTAATGGTTGTAATTCTTTCATCGTATTTGTTTATAAAGTTATAAAGTTGCGAGGTTTCAAGGTTTGCAAACTCTATTCCAATCCTAATAAATTATTAATTTTTATTCTGTCAAAACCTATAACAATTTCACCGTTAATATCGGTTTGAGGTACGCCTTGTTGTCCGCTTCGTTTTACCATTTGTTCGGCTGCTTTTTTGTCTCTCGACACATCAATATCGCGATATTTCACAGCTTTTTCGTCTAAATACTTTTTTATTTGGGTACAGTAACTACAGGTTGGAGTACTGTAAACAGTAACTCTTTTTTGTGGCTTTCCATCTTTGTCGGCTTTTGCCAAATAAATATTTTCTTCGAAAAGTGATTTGTAAAATGCAGAATTATTACAGCCCTTTGTTAGATTAATATATTCACCATTTTTGAAAGTTAAAAGTGTTGGTGCAGATGTTATTCCATACTTGGTATGAATATCTTTTACTAAATTTACATCAGCAGTAAATACATTAACTCCATTAATTAAGCCATTTTTAATTGATTTGTATGCACATTCGCTAAGCTCTGAGCCTTTTTTATATAAAAGACAGTATGCTTTATCAGCGTTTTTTACTTTTTCAATTAGCTTGTTATGTGAATTTATTTCTATCATAAAGCCCCCTTCTTATTCCCCCAGGGGGGAAAGATTATAAGTGGTTATCAAAATATATTAATGGTAAAAAGCCCTCTCCTTTGGAGAGGGTTGGGAGAGGCTCCCTAATTAATTACATCATACCTGGCATTCCACCCATACCTGGCATTCCGCCGCCACCCATAGGAGGCATTTCAGGAGCATCAGATTTTTCTTCAACAATTACACACTCGGTAGTTAAGAACATACCCGCAATTGATGCTGCGTTTTCTAATGCTACACGTGTAACTTTTGCAGGGTCAACAACTCCTGCTTCAAATAAATTTTCGTATTTGTTTGCACGAGCATTATAACCAAAATCGTCTTTTCCTTCTTTTACTTTCTGAACAATTACAGAACCTTCAAGACCCGCATTTTCAACAATTTGACGCATTGGCTCTTCAATAGCACGTTTTACTATTTTAATACCTGTTGTTTCGTCTTCGTTTTCGCCTTCAAGATTTTCAAGTTTTTCTGTTGCTCTAATTAGTGCAACACCACCACCAGGGATAATTCCTTCTTCAACAGCAGCACGAGTAGCACTTAATGCATCGTCAACTCGGTCTTTTTTCTCTTTCATTTCTACCTCAGTAGTAGCACCAACGTAAAGTACAGCAACACCACCAGCTAATTTAGCAAGACGCTCTTGTAATTTTTCTTTATCGTAATCAGAAGTAGTAACCTCAATAGCTGCACGAATCTGGGCAACACGAGCTTCGATAGCTTCTTTTGAACCTGTTCCGTTTACAATAGTTGTGTTTTCTTTATCAATAACAATTTTTTCAGTTTGACCACACATTTCAAGTGTAGCACCATCAAGAGTTAATCCTTTTTCTTCAGAAATAACTGTTCCGTTAGTTAAGATAGCGAGATCTTCTAACATTTCTTTTCTTCTATCGCCAAAACCAGGAGCTTTAACAGCGGCCACTTTTAACTGACCACGTAAACGATTAACAACAAGTGTTGCTAATGCTTCGCCATCAATATCTTCAGCAATAATTACTAAAGGACGACCTTCTTGAACAGCAGGCTCAAGTACAGGCATAATATCCTTCATTGTTGAGATTTTCTTATCAGTTAAAAAGATATATGGATTCTCTAAAACGGTATTCATTTTCTCAGCATCAGTAATAAAATATGGAGAAACATAACCTCTATCGAATTGCATTCCTTCAACAACATCAACGGTTGTATCAGTACCTTTTGCTTCTTCAACAGTAATTACACCATCGTTTTTAACTTTAGCCATTGCTTCAGCAATTAAGCTACCAATAGTTTTGTCGCCATTTGAAGAAACTGTAGCAATTTGCTCAATTTTTTTGTTATCGTCGCCAACAACTTGACTTTGTTCTGCAATGCTCTCTTTTACTACCTCAACAGCTTTTTCAATTCCTCGTTTTAAATCCATTGGGTTTGCACCAGCAGTAACGTTTTTTAAACCAACTTTAACTATCGATTGAGCTAAAACAGTAGCCGTAGTTGTACCATCGCCAGCGTCATCGTTAGTTTTTGATGCTACTTCTTTTACCATTTGAGCACCTAAGTTAGCATAAGCGTCAGATAATTCAATTTCTTTTGCTACAGTTACACCATCTTTTGTAATTTGTGGAGCACCAAATTGGCGATCAATTACCACATTTCTACCTTTTGGTCCAAGTGTTACTTTTACTGCATCAGCTAATGCATCAACACCTTTTGTAAGCAAATCTCTTGCTTCAATGTCAAATTTTATTTCTTTAGCCATTTCTTTATTAGTTTGTAAAGTTTGTAAAGCTATTTAGTTAAAAGTTTTTCTTTATTAAAATACCTAAACAAACAATTATTATTAAATAATTATTTTATATTTTTTTAAATAGTTGCAAGAATATCAGATACTTCTAACATTAAATAATCTTTTCCGTTAGAATTTATTTCTGAACCTGTAAATTTTGCATACAATACAGTATCGTTAAGTTTTACTTCTTTCACCTCATTACTTACAGCAACAACTTTTGCTTGTAGTTGCTTTTCCTGTGCACTATCAGGTATAATTATACCCGAAGCTGTTTTTGCTTCTGCCTCTACTGGCTGAACCAATACTCGCATTCCTAATGGTTTAATTTTTACTTCAGACATTATTATAAATTTTATAGTTAATAGGCTTTCTTTTTACATTTTTTATGCCAATTAATATTTACTGACAAATTGTGATTTAAATTGTTATTATTATGTCAAAAGGACATCTTATTTATTAAAAATAAATAAAGAACCAAATCACATACTCCTAACTCATAATAATTATGTAGATTACTATTATAGTGTTACCCAACTAGTTTATTGGTAATAATTTTAAATAAGAAGTATTATTTGAAAAACCCTAACATTTTTAATACATTTACCGTACACATTTACACACTTTTTAACTAATAAATATTGCTATTGAGAAATTTTTACTATAAAATAATAAGATTATCTGTATTCATCTTTTTGATGGTTTTCACATCAATAAATACCTTTTCACAATCTTGCATAATAACTTCGAAAGCAAACGATATTTTGCCAGATAATTTATGTGCACCTGTTGATGTTGATTGGGAAATTACATATAGAGGTGTAGATGATGGAGGAGGTAGTGATGGAGTAAATCCTTGGACTATTGAAATTCAAGTTGATTGGGATGATGGGGATATTGAAACCGTAACTGCAACTAATACAAATGCTACAACAAATGAATGGCAAATAAATATTAGTCATACATACCCTATAGGAGGAAATAGATGTAATTATAATCCAAATGCACAATTAATAGTTGATGGTGTTATATGTACAAGTAGTTTTCAAGAGCAAAATGTAACGGTATGGGATACAGATAATTATAACGGTGGGCAGTTAGAAATAACACCTGCTGTTTTTCCTATTTGTGTAGGAAGCGATGGTAGTGTAACTTTTACTGACGTTAGTTTATGGAACTGCGTACCTCCTGTTGAAAACGATAATCCGAACGGTGCACGCCGATGGACTCAGTGGATTTATGGAACAGCATATACATATAATAATGTTGAGGTTAATGGAAGTGTACAATCTTATCCATATTCAGGAGCTGTATTGCCTACAATAAGCAATCCTTCATACAACCCTGAAGCTCCAAACAATACAAGTTTACCTTGTTACGGGCCAAACACAGGAAATGTAGGTGAATATTGGGAAATTACTCTTAATAATTGGAATTACTGCAATCCTTATGACCAAGGTTACGATCCCGTTACAACTACAGCAATGATTATTGTTGTTGACACACCCGATGCTACTATTAATCCTATTGGGCCATTTTGTGAAAATGATGGTTCTACTAATTTAACATCGGTAACAAACGGTGGAACATGGTCAGGAAACGGAGTTTCAGGTCATAGTTTTAATCCATCTGCTGCGGGACCTGGAACACATACAATAATACATACAGTAATTAGTGCCGATGGTTGCGAAGGAATGTCGACACTAGACGTAACAGTTTATGCAATTCCAACTCCTAATATATTACCTGGGAATTCAGCCGAAGTTTGTCCAGGAGATATTTTAGATTTAGATGGCAATCCAACACCTGGTGATGGTGCTATAATTACGCATTTATGGACAGGTAATACATTACCATTAAGTGCAACAAATATTCAAGCTCCATTTTTTAGTACAAATACTCAAGGAGTTTATAATTTAGTTTATAAAATTACCGATGATAATGGTTGTTCTAATTCTGATAATATTTCAATTGCAGTAAATCCTGTTGTAGCAAATATTATTCCTAAGCCAGCCGAAATTTGTGAAGGTGCTGATTTAATTCTTAATGGAAATCCATCAGGAGGAACAGGAAATTATACTACTCATGTATGGATAGGCGATGTTTCAAATCTTGATGCTACAAACACGCAAAGTGTAACATTTAATTCAAATATAATAGGTTCGTATAATTTTACATATACAGTTACTGATGATAATGGTTGTACAGGAAGCGATAATATAACAGTTGCGGTTTATGAAAATCCTATTGCAGATGCAGGTATTGACGATAGTATTTGTTCAAATACAATCAATTTAAATGCTTTTCCAACAGTTGGAGTTGGTGATTGGAATCAAATTGCAGGACCAGGAACAACTATCTTTGCAGATACAACAAATGCAACAACATCAATAACGGTTGATGTTTACGGATTATACACTTATACTTGGTCTGAGAGTTTTGGTCCGTCGTGTTTTGATGAAGATACTGTGCAGATTAGATTTACTGAACAGCCTGTTGCTGATGCAGGTAATGATGGAGGTATTTGTGGTTACGTATATCAATTACATGCAAACCCTTCGGTTGGAGTTGGTACTTGGTCAATGCAAAGTGGTACTGGCAATGTAACATTTTCTGATATTAACGATCCTAATGCAATTGTAACAGCCGATGCTTATGGTAATTATTATTTAATTTGGACAGAGGGTAATGGCTACGGTTGCACCGATGATGATTCTGTTCTTGTATCGTTTAACTTAGTACCTACACCATCTTTTACCCCTGTAAGCCCTGATGGTTGTACTCCATTTACCATTGATTTTACAAATACATCAACAGGAGGAACAGATTTTAATTGGAACTTTGGAACAGGAGATACATCAATTATTGAAAACCCGACTTATACATTTTATAATAGCACTTCAACAGATATTACTTATAATATTCAATTAGCAGTAAACAATCCTGGTTGTGGCGATACAATTATTCAGCAAGTTACTGTACACCCATCGCCAAATGCAAGTTTTACCACAAATGCAGCACCTGCTTGTAGTCCAATGTCTGCTGATTTTGTAAATACATCAATGGGGTCTGATACTCATATCTGGGATTGGGGTGATAACACAGCTTTAGATACTGTAGATAATGCAACACATACTTTTATAAACGACACAACATTTATATTAAATTATGAAGTAAGTATTATTGCTGTTTCGGTAAATGCTTGTAAAGATACTGCTAAACAAATTGTTACGGTTTATCCAAATCCTAATAATAGCTTTGTAGTTACACCAGATAGTGGTTGTACTCCTCAAATAGTTCAGTTTACGGCGGGACCAACAGGTCAAACATATTTTTGGGATTTTGGAAATGGTACAACACAAATGGGAAGTAATATCACAAATTCAATATATACTTATGCTGGAAATACCGATACCACTTTTAATATTTCGTTAATTACTACATCGTATTTTGGTTGTATTGATACATCATATAATCAAGTTACAGTTTTTCCTACACCAGAGGCTGATTTTTATATTAGTACAAATGATGGTTGTGCACCTTTAATTGCAAATTTTGTAAACACATCAATAGGAGCTGTTAATTATATTTGGGATTGGGGTGATGGCTCTACCGATACAACTATAATAAATAGCATTTCGCATGATTTTGGAAATGTTTCAAATAATGCAATAACTTATACTATAGTATTAACTGCAATAAATACGCAAGGTTGTTCTTCACAAAAAACACGAACACTTATTGTTTATCCTGAAGTTCATGCCTTTTATATGGCAGATACAACAGGTTGTTCGGCATTAAATGTTGATTTCAATAATCAATCATCAGGAGCAACCACATATTTATGGCATTTTGGAGATAATAGTTTATCAACAGAAGAAAATCCATCGCATTTATATGAAAATAATAACGATTTTGATGAACATTATACAGCTGAGCTAATTGCAACATCGCAATATGGTTGTTCAGATACTTATAATCGGGAAATTATTGCATACCCTTCGCCAATAGCAACATTTAGTGTAACTCCAAATATTGTAGATTTGCCTAACGCACAGGTTGCTATAACAAATTCTACTATTGGTAATTGGACATATTTTTGGGACTTTGGAGATGGTTCAAACTCAGGTATCGAACAGCCTGTAAGTCATGTTTATACAGATTATGGTAATTATAATATATGGCTTTATGTATCAGGTACACATTGTTCAGACTCTATTTTTCATCAGGTAACAGTAAATGCACCAGAACCTATTGCTGCTTATTTTAATTCAGTAAATGGCTGTATGCCTTTGGAGGTTGCTTTTGCAAATCATAGTCAATATGCTGATACTTATCATTGGGATTTTGGTGATGGAAATCAATCAAACAAAGAAAATCCTGTTTATACTTATTATGATGCAGGTACGTATTTGGTGAGTTTAACTGTTAATGGTCCTGGTGGTCAAGATACATATATTGGCGATTCAATAGTGGTTTATCCAAAAGCAAAGGCATTTTTTAAAGTAGCTCCATCGGTAGTGTTTATTCCAGATCAGCCAATACACTGTTACGATTTATCGGAAGGAGATGTAATAATTTGGACATGGAATTTTGGAGATAATAAAACATCATATGAGCAAAATCCTCAGCATTATTACGAAAAAGAAGGTGTATATGATATATCTTTAACAGTAAATACTAAGCATAATTGTCCTGATACATATATTATTGAGCGTGCTGTAACAGCCGAAAATGTTGGAGAAGTAAGTGTGCCAAATGCATTTACACCAAATCAAGGAGGACCGAACGGAGGTGAATACGACCCTAATAATTTTAATAATGATATATTTTACCCTGTATTAAATGGAGTTGAAGCAGACTATTACGTGTTCAGAATTTTTAACCGTTGGGGGGAGTTAATATTCGAAACTAATGAAAAAAATATTGGTTGGGATGGTTACTATCGTGATAAAGAGTGCAAGCAAGATGTTTATGTTTGGACAGTTGAGGGTAAATATATTAATGGTATTAGTTTTTTTAAAAAAGGTGATGTAACTTTATTAAGATAATAATGAAAAATATCTTTTACATATTATTAGTTTTGTTTTTTACTTCGGTTTCTGTTTCGCAAGAACAGCAATACGATAGGCATTACAAGCAATTAAAGCTTCAGGCTGATGATGAATATAGTTATGATAATTACTCATTAGCATTACCTATTTATTTACAACTATATGAATTAGATACAACTAATTATGAGGTAAGTTACAAACTTGGTACTTGTATCTTTTTTTCGCGAAGGAACAAAACTGAAAGCGTAAGATTATTTGAAAAATCGAAAGAAATATATATTGATTCGTACTTTTATTTAGGTCGTCTTTATAGATTACAAAATAAATTTAACAAATCATTAAAGGCATTCAATATATATAAAAACTCTAATGGAATAAAAATGTATTCTGAAAATACAGTAAATTTTTATTTGGCAAAAACAATAAATGCAAAAAAAATGGTTGGTTCTATTTCTGAGTATAGTGTTAAAAATGCTGGAAACAAAATAAATACAGCTTATCCTGAATATGGACCATTAATAAATTCTGATGAAAGTAAATTATATTTTACTTCGCGTAGAAAAGGAGGGGTTGGAAACTTAAAAGATCCTAATAATGAGTACTTCGAAGATATTTATGTTGCAACAAATAAAAATGGAATTTGGGATGATACACAAAATATTGGAAAACCAATAAATACAGCTTCTCATGACGCAACCGTATGTATGTCAAACGATAATAAATTACTGTATATATACAGAACAAATAAGTTTCTTACAGGTGGCGATGTTTTTACATCTAAGAATGAAAATAATAGGTTTTCTATTCCTAAAATAATTGACGCAGAAATTAATTCGCCAGAAGGAACAGAAAGTTGTGCAAGTTTAGCACCCGACCAAAAAACATTGTATTTTTCGAGTAATAGAGCTGGTGGATATGGAGGAAAAGATATATATAAAGTAGTTAAGTTACCTAATAAGAAATGGAGTAAAGCAATAAATTTAGGGTCAATTATTAACACTCCTTACGATGAAGATGCTCCTTATATTCAGGCAGATGGTGTAACTCTTTATTTTAGTTCGCGTGGTCATAAAAATATGGGAGGCTACGATATTTTTAAAACAATAAAAGATGAAAAAGGTAAATGGTCTTTTCCAGAAAATTTAGGTTACCCTGTAAATTCTGTTAGCGATGATATTTTTTTTGTTACTAATCCTGAAGGAACAGCAGGTTATTTCTCAAGCAATAGAGAAGGCGGTTTTGGTACAAGTGATATTTACAAAACAGAATTTCCTGATATTTTTACCGAGAATTTATTATTAAAAGGGCGTATTGTTTCAGATACAACAAATCTACCTTTAAAAGCCACAATAACAATAGTTGATTACGACACTAAAGAATTGCAAGGAATATATAGAACAAACAAAGTAACAGGCAAATTTATAATGATTTTACTTCCTAAAAGGCACTATAAGTTA
>Ga0256827_10000464_pt1 | contig 25302 bp, 23 predicted proteins | sample CV84metaG_FD_185977 | JGI IMG/M metagenome (GOLD analysis project Ga0256827, IMG submission 185977) | Hydrothermal vent microbial communities from East Pacific Rise, Pacific Ocean - CV84 | ecosystem: Environmental > Aquatic > Marine > Hydrothermal vents | place: Pacific Ocean: East Pacific Rise...
AATTTGGGGATTACTATTGTTAGACTCTAACCGATAAATCCTTATTTAAACTTACAAACATTTTTTTCTCATTTTTTTTAGATAAAATCCATTAAGGAGAGAAAAATGCAGAAAATTCTATTATTTATAACTATTTTAGTTTTGTTTCAAGCTTGTGATGATGAATATGAAAAAAAATCGCCAGATTTAGCCTTAACAGAAGAGAGAAACATAACCATACAAAAAAATGGAGATATACGACTAGAGCGTATAGAGGAGATATTGACAGCACCTTATCTACCCTCATATAAACATGATTACCTAGCAGAAAATGGTCGATATCGTCTCTACCTTGCAGGAGATAGATATAGAGCAGATCTCAATGATTTACGAATGGGATTTCATATTTTTGGTAAAATAGGAGGAGCGATATTAAGCCCTTGTAGCTCAACTAAAGTTTATGATAATGTAGATAATACCTATGACACATCTCGTGAACGCTACGAGGAGTTTCAACCTGGTATTCTTATCAATCCTGATCCTGAGTATAGTAACAATCGTCCTACTCAAGCATTTATCTATTTTGATATTAAAAAACTTAGAAAATTAGGATATATAACAGATAATCAAGAGGATTTATGTCTCTTTAATGAGTATATCATATATGATGAAAGTTATGGCATATCTTATGATGATAATGGTATAAAATACTACTATAAAACTAATAAACTCAGATATAAAGCAGAAGAGATTAATCAGATAGTTAAAAGATATGAGGAGATGATATGAAAAATTTACTTTTTGTAATAGTAGCTCTTGCTTTTTTCTCTTGTGATAATGATAAAATATTTGGCAAACAGAGTATCTCAAAAGCAGGAGATATGACTATAGAGTCTGTTGAAAATATCATTTTCAAATATAATTTATATGATTATTATGAGGAGGATCTACATACTCTACTTAAGTATAGTGATGATTCAGAGCTAAATCAACCTAGACTTGGAATTCATGTAACAGGTACTAGTCGAGGTATTATTGTCCTATGTAGCTCCAAAAAAAGTTATGACACAGGTGGAAATACATATAAAAACTTCTCTTCAGGTTTTCAGCTAGAACCTATTGAGGATAATGAGTATGAAGAACAAGCTGCTCATCTATATGATGAGCGATTTCATATATATTTTGATATAGAGATCCTACAAGAGATGGGGATTATTAGTCTAAATAGCGAGATACAAGAGGATCTATGCTTTTTTGATGAGTCTATCTCTAGTGGTGGTAGTAAAATCCCATCACCAAAGACTCACTCCTCAACTAAACGCCTGAGATACAAAGCTGAAGAGATAAATAAGATAATGCAACAATATAGAGATAGAGTCTGATTACACATCGGCTCTAAACCCCTCCATACGAAAACCCTACCTATATATTTTAAGCACTGTTTTGGTATTTATAATCAAAAAAACAGACTAATATCTAAAATAAATGGATATAATGTTTTATTGGATGAAAGAAATTTATCTCTTGACCAATACTTCAAAATATCGGGAGTAAGAATACGCTCATTCTCATCAAATAATTCAATTAAAATAACAAAAGCCTAAGGGAAGATAGATTTATTTTTTTCTATCAACAAAAATTAAAATAAAAGGAATAGGGATGGTAACATTATTAAAAAAGGATATTTCAAACGTAAATAAAATTATTCAAACTATTATTGACGAAAATAGTGAAATGGTAAAGGTGTTTGATATGGCAGAGGATTCCGAAAAGGCAAAAAATTCTCTTAAACTATCTATTTTAAAAAAGATGAGCAGAGATGCTTTAAGTTATTATCATATGACAGACAAGAGATTATTTAGAGAGCTTAAGTGGCAAGAGTACGCATCTATTAGACTTTTGGACTATATAGATAATGATGGTTTGGAGATTGAAGACAACAATTTAAAAGGTAAAATTGTTGTATCGAAACCTATCACTACACTCTATGAGATAATTGTTCATGATAAAATTGTTAGTGAGAGTTTTCTTTTGGATATGCTCTATCTACTAAGACAATATAATGGAGAGTTAACGCAAAATATCCCTTCAAAAGATAGGGTCTTAGAGTGGGCAGATAGACACCCATCAGGGATTGATAGTGATTTGATTGAGATGAGAAAGGCAAATAAGAAGCGAATTATCACTAAAATGATTCAAAAGATAGATTTGGGAGAGATTAAAAAGAATCCATTTTCATTAAATATGAGTTTCAAAGATAAATACTCTCTTATCGAAGAGATGTGGAAAACCAAAAAATTTCATCTTCAATTTGCATTTAGAGACCCAGAGACACTCAATGAGATGCTAGATTACTCTATTGACAGTAAAACAATGCAGACACTACGAAAAGCAAAAGAGAAAGGTATTCCAATCTTTGCCAATCCTCACTACACCTCACTTCTGTTGGTTAATCCTCCTGAAAAATATAGATATTCAGATCAACCAATCAAAGATTATCTATTTAGCAGTAAAGCGTTAGTTGATGAGTTTGGCGATATTGTAGCATGGGAAAAAGAGGATATTATCGAAGCTAATAAGCCAAACGCTGCGGGTTGGATCTTGCCAGAGGGTGGTTGTATTCATAGACGATACCCAGAGGTGGCAATATTTATCCCAAAAACCACAGGTAGAGCGTGTGGAGGGTTGTGTGTTTCGTGCCAACGAATGTATGGTTTTCAGAAAAAAGAGTTTGATTTTGATTTAGAGGAGTTAAAACCAAAAGAGAGTTGGGCAACTGAGTTACCACGACAGTTAAAATATTTTGAAAATGATTCACAACTTAGAGATATTCTTATTACTGGTGGAGATGCATTGATGAGTAGCGATAAGCAGTTGAAACATCTGTTTGATGAGCTATATCTTATGGCAGAACGAAAAGCAAAAGCGAATGAAAATAGAGAGAAAAAATATGCCCTCATGAGTAGAATCAGATTGGGTAGTCGTCTACTTGTATTTATCCCTCAGCGTGTAACGGATTCTCTTATTGCTATATTAAAAGAGTTCAAAGAGAAAGCCTCAAAGATTGGATTTAACCAGTTTATTATTCAGACACATTTTGAATCAGCCATAGAGATTACTCCTGAAGTAGAAAACGCTGTCAAAAATATATTGAGTGTAGGGTGGATCGTAACTAACCAACAGGTATTTATTCCTGCTGTTTCATCTCGTGGGCATACTGTTAGACTAAGAAAAGCTCTAAATGATATTGGGATCTTGACCTATTATACCTTTTCTGTTAAAGGGTTCAAAGAGAACTCTGCTAACTTTAGTAACAATGCAAGAGCAGTACAAGAGATAACCGAAGAGAAGTACATAGGTATCTATCCAAAAGAGACAGATAAACAGATAGATAAACTCCCATCTGATAGTATTAATCTAAAGCAAAAAGTAGCAGAGATTAGAGAAGAGTTGGATATTCCATTCTTGGCCACAGATAGAAATGTAATGAATCTACCAGCCGTAGGCAAAAGCCTAACCTTTAGAACCATAGGTATCTCAAACGATGGAAGACGAATCTTAGAGTTTGATTATGATACAAATAGACAACACAGCCCAATAATAGATAAAATGGGACGAGTCAAAATCATAGAATCAAAATCTATAAGAACCTATCTAAGACAGATAGAGAGTTATGGAGAGGATCTCAATGAGTATACATCTATTTGGGGATACTCTCTATCTCAAACAGAAGATAGAAGTGAAATATACCAATACTCCAAGTATAAATATAGAGTTACTGATGAGTTTACAAATTTTGCTTATTATTAAAAAGCTAGGGTTAATTTTAACCCGATTTTGATTCTTTTTGATCTATCTACAAAAACAGAATAAACCGACTCCCTACCCCCACTTCGCTCTCTACTTCGATGCCTATATTTAGCTCATCACAGAGCTTTTTGACGATATGTAGCCCTACTCCTATACCTCTATCTTGCTCTTTGTAGAATCTCTGAAATATTTTTTTTGTATTTTTGATACCTTTGCCTGTGTCTGCTACTACTAATCTGCTGTTTTTATAGGTTATCTCTACTTTTCCATTGGATTTATTATATTTTGAGGCATTGCTTAGGAGGTTGTCTATGATCCGTCCAAAGGCTTTTTTATTGGTCTGCAATTTGATACTTTGGGGGATATCGATATGATAAGTTATATGAGGATAACTCTTTTGTATATCATCAACAGAAGATTCAATAAAAGATCTAAGAGCTAAAGCCTCTTGTTGCATCTCATGATCAAAGAGGTAACAGCGTAAATTCTCTTGAAGAGAGAGGATATTTTCTATATTGCTCTCCATTCTCATGATTTTTCGGTTCTCTCCAATCTCTCTTTTTAGCATGGAGCTATTGAGCCGTAGACTAGCGAGAGGGGTATTGAAATCATGCAAAATATCTTTGATAAACTCCTCTGTCAATCTCAAAGAGCGACGAAGAGGAGAAAGAGTATAGAGAGAGAATAGGATAGAGAGAACCACTATCACAACTATCACAAAAGCAAACTCTCTAAATAGACCCCATTTGATATTGGCTATCTCATCTTCATATTTTTTTTTGGTGAGGGAGATAACAAGTAGATTATTTTGAGATTTAGGTATGGGGAAATAGGCTTGTAGACCATCTTTTTTGTATAGTTTATAGGTTACCAACTCCCCTCTATCAGCAAAATCCAAGGAAAAATCTTCACACTGTAGATCAAAGTTACAGATACGCATCTTGTCTAATAGTCTCTCATCTAGACTACTTATCTCTTTGGAGTAGGTACTATAAATCACCATAGCTATCAATACAGCCATAGATAGAAAAAAAAGCATAAAGCCCTTGACAAAAGCTTCAATCTCAACGCGTCTCAAGCGTGTATCCTACCCCTCGAACATTTTTGATCTGTAGTTTGGTATTCTGCTTGAGCTTATTTAGAGCTACTCTCAATGCACCTGATGAGTATTGAGTGAGACAATCTGTAAGAGCTGATTTTGTTACTACTCTATTGAGATTATAGATAAACTTCTCAAATAGACACAACTGCACCTCTCCCATAGGGATAATCCCTTTATCATCTCGTAGTACCCTATTTTTGGGATCATATTTTAGATGCTCAACCTCTATAATTTTAGCTTTTGTTTTGAACTTAGCATTGACTCGTATTAATATCTCTTCAGGAAAAAACGGCTTTTTGATATAATCCTTTGCTCCTACATTAAATGCTGTCGCTATCGTCTCAATATCTACCAAAGCACTGATAAAAATAGCTGGAGTATCATCATCTGCCTCTCTCAATGCTTCTAGTAGCGAAAGACCATCAATCTCTGGTACATTAATATCAAAAATATAGAGATCAAACTGCTCCTCATAGGTGAGTATACTCGCCTCATCTCCATCATAAGCAAGAGAGACAATATATCCCTCCATCTCCAATAACTCTTCAATCGTCTCTGCCAAGATACGGTCATCTTCTAGCACCAAAATTCTTTTTTTCATTAAAAATAATACCCCAAATTAATATAAAGCTGATCACTAGAAGAGTCTGTCAATCCTTGACTATAGCCAAAAGTAGTAAACCAATTTTTGTCTATACTGTAGTAGTTGTAGAGAGATAGATTACTAAGATCATCGCCTCCTTTGTAGATACTAGAGCTAGATGAGTAGACCAAACTACTATAAAGTTTAGAGATAAAATATGAACCAAATCCAAGATAGTAGCTCTGGCTATTTTGATAAGTTATCTTGTATGTTGAGCTATTTATATCGTCATCATTTACAACGGTATAACCAACTCCTCCAAACAGAGAGATAGTATCAAGCTGATAGTTTAGAGCCAAAGATGCTTTGTAGTCCATATTGTTGTTGTCCAACTCTGCATCATAAGTTGGGAAAATAGCAGACGCACCCAATCGTAAAGAGAGTTTAGGGTTTGGTTTTAGAGTAAAATAAACACCCAAAGAGCTGTCACCCAATCCACCATCTTCATAGTTGGCTGTTTGAAGTCTAACTGTAAACTTTTGATAGTAATAATCAGCTTGTAGAGACTCATTGATACTACTACTGTTGAGATAGTTAGCCCCTACAATCAGATCAAAATGGTGCTGATTCTCTTCTGGAGAGATCAATTTTTCTATAGTACATCCACTCATATCTACGATATCTGTCATCTCACTATTGGGACACTTATCATGCTCATCTGCTACGCCGTCGAGATCACTATCGCTGTATGCTAGTAGTATCAACGGCAATAATAACAGATAAAATATAGCCATTTTCTTCATATTATTTCCCCAATTTTTCATTAGATACCACCACTATTTGAAGTTGGATTATGTGGTGTTACTTGGGGTCGCCCTGTAGAAGGTGTCGCAGGGGTAGAAGTTGGTGTCCCCTGAGGTTGTTCCACTGGTACTGTTTGGGGATCAGGAATCTCTTGTGGAGTCTCTGTTGATGGTGGAGTTTGACTATCTGGCATCTCTTGTTGTTGCTCTACTGGTGATTCAGGAGTCTCTGTAGATGGAGATACGGGAGTTGAAGTGTTTGGCATATCTTGAGGTTGCGATATTGGAGGAGTTGGGGTCTTTGGAGTATGAGGTATCTTTATACTCTCTTGAATCTCTTGATGCACTGCAATATCTCTATTTATCTGAATACTCTGTTCAATACTACTACTCTGCACTCTATCTATTATGTTATCTGGAGAGGAAGGAGGAGGAGAATCCATCTCTTTATCAGACTTTAGTTGTGCAATAGCACTTGCTCTCTCCGTTTGATTCATCAAAATAAGTTGTCGTTTAAATTGGTTCATTAACTCTACCCGTTTGGACTCAGGGGCATTTTTGATTGCTTCAATCTGCTCATCAATACCAATGGTAGTGGCACAACTGAAACTGATTATAAAAATAAGTGATATAAATATGTGTTTTTTCAAGATTTTGTCCATTTTTACTTGTATTGTACCATTGTTGTGTTAGTAAAGTGTTATTACGACATATAACACAATCTTATTATTATATTAACTTAATTATATAAGAAGAAGAGTAAGATAAAACTTAAAGAGGAAAATTAAAGAAGAGATCTATCAAAAGGAGTTTTCTCCTCTTGATTTTTGTTAAACTATACTACGAATTTTTCTCATAAATCAATCGACAATCCATACAGTACTTGGCAAATGGTTTAACCTCTAGGCGTTCGACAGCTATCTCCTCTTCACACATTTCACAAATACCATAGGTTTGATCTTTGATCTTCTCCAAAGCAACTTGTATATTTTTTAGCTCTCTCTTCTGTTGTACCAAAATAGCATCAGAGTTTTCAAAAGTTTTAGACTCTCTATTTAGAGGTATAATATTAGACTCTATATGAGATGCTCTCTCTTCCAAAAACTTTTTGAAAGAGGTTATTTTTTCTAGGTTAAGTATAGTACTATTCATCTACTGTTACGCCCCATGCTCTGCAACAAAATCTTCATATGTACCTTCAAAATCTATGATACTACCATCATCTTTGATCTTGATAATACGATTGGCAAAAGCATCGATGAGTTCTCTATCGTGAGAGACACATATAACCCCACCTTGGTAGCTATGTAGTGCCTCACCTAATGCGATGATCGCCTCTAAGTCTAAGTGGTTGTTTGGCTCATCTAGTACCAAATAGTTAGCACTATCCATCATCATCTTACTGAGCATAATACGGTGTTTCTCTCCCCCTGAACATGCACCAACCTCTTTGCCCTGCTCTTCTCCTGAAAATAGCATACGACCTAGACACTTTCGAATCTCATCAATATGCCATTTTGGATCAAAACCTTGAATCCACTCATATAGCTTCTCTGTCCCTACTACTAAATCCGTAGCATTTTGAGGGAAATAGGTAGTAGTGATAGTCTGTCCCCACTTGAAGCTTCCACTATCAGCTTTGAGTTGCTCCATGATGATACCAAGTAGTGTCGATTTACCTACACCATTTCCTCCTATGATTGCCACTTTGTCAGTTGATTCTACTTTGAATGAAATATCAGAAAAGACCTCATCCCCATCATAACTTTTAGCAAGATGTGAAATCTCTAGTACCTCGTTTCCTATATTTCTATGAGGCTTGAACATAATAGATGGATCTCTTCGTGAAGATAGTTGAATCTCTTGGATATTTAGCTTGTCTAGCTGTTTCTGTCGAGAGGTTGCCTGTTTTGCTTTGGAAGCATTGGCAGAAAATCTTGTGATAAACTTCTCTAGCTCCTCTTTCTCTTTACTAGCTTTAGCATGATCTGTCTGTTGCTGTTTGGCGATAAGATTCGCAGCGATATACCAATCATCATAGTTACCTGTAAACTCTCTAATATTTGCAAAATCTAGATCTAAGATATGAGTAACTACATTGTTGAGGAAGTGTCTATCGTGAGAGATTACTACCATAACACCTTCATGTCGTTTAAGCTCACGCTCTAGCCATGCGATGGTCTCAATATCTAGGGAGTTGGTAGGCTCATCTAGTAGTAGAATATCAGGTTTTAGAAAAAGTACCTGAGCTAATAAAATCTTTACCTTATCACTACTAGTCAAAGAGGACATCAACTCACCATGCTTATCAGAAGGGAAACCCAACGCCTCTAGGAGTTTCTCTATCTTGACATCTGACTCATAGGTAGGGTCTTCATCAGCACAGATCATCTCTAGCTCTCCGAGACGATCATTGACCTTATCATCCTCAAAATCACCCGTCATATAGAGTTCTTCTTTCTCTTTTTGAGCATCATAGAGCTTTTTATTACCATATAAAACAGCATCAGTTAGGGTAAAATCCTCAAAAGCATACTGATTCTGACTAAGAACACCCAATTTAGCCCCTGGCTGAATCTGAACCTCACCATCTGTCTGCTCCAACTCTCCTGAGAGTATCTTTAGAAAAGTAGACTTCCCTGCTCCATTTGCCCCTATCAGTCCATATCTCTTACCTACATCTAGCGTGATGCTTATCTTATCAAAAAGTACTCTTTTGCCATATCTCTGTACTATGTTTACTGTGCTTAACATACTATATTCACCTGTTTATTTAAAATTGTGGCATTTTATCATTATGTTGATATAATATCTATTAAAAAAGAATACCCCTAACATGCCTAAATACAATATTATCGTCATTGGAGCAGGTGCTTCTGGTATGATGACAGCGATCACAGCCTCTCGACAAAACAAAACAGTCCTACTAATAGAGAAACTCCCAAAAATCGGTGCAAAGCTCAAAGCAACAGGTGGAGGACGATGCAATCTAAGCAATACCCTCGATAATCAAGAGTTCATGAGTTGTTTTGGTAGAGAGGGTAGATTTATGACCCCTGCTCTGGAGGCACTAAATCATCAAAAGCTCCAAGAGTTTTTTCATGATATTGGAGTAGAGACCCACGCCCCTGACGGATTTCGTATCTTTCCTATAGGTCATAGCTCTACGACTATCATCAAAGCGATGGAGAGAGAGATGCAGAGAGTAGGAGTAGAGATACTCTGCTCCACCAAAGTAGAAGAGCTAACTCTATCAGATGGGAAAGTAACTGGAATCAAAACCCAAAACGGCTCTTTTGAATCTGATGCAGTGATCATCGCCACAGGTGGAATGGGCTATCCTATGCTAGGAGCAGAGGGAGATGGGTATAGACTTGCTCAACAGGTAGGACATACCATCACAGAGATACACCCAGCCATGATGCCACTATTGACCAAAGAGAAGTGGGGAGCAGAGTGTAGAGCCGATACCATAGCCAAAGTAGAGATGAGGGTCAATATCAAAAAATATAAGAAGCTTCATGCCAAAGGCGATCTAATATTTACCAAAAACGGTATCAGAGGTCCTGTAGTACTAGACTTTTCAAGAGAGATCACCCCACTACTAGCCAAATTTGAAGAAGTCCCTATAGTCATAAACATGACAAAAGGGATGAATGAAGAGCAGATTCGAAACCACTTCAAAGCACTCCTAAAGAGAGAGCCTGATCTAACAACACTAGACCTACTAACCACCCTACTACCTAAATCAGTAGCGTCAGAACTATGTAAACTAGCAAAAGCCGATCCCACTATGAGACTAGGAAAACTAGCAGGAGTAGTTAGAGACAACCTCATCAAACTTTTGGTCTGGACACCGCTAACAATCACAGGACACGATGGTTTTAAGATGGCGATGATCACCCGAGGAGGAGTCTCACTCAAAGAGATAAACCCAAAAAGCCTAGAGAGCAAAAAGATAGATGGACTACACTTCTGTGGAGAGGTGATGAACCTAGATGGCCCATGTGGAGGGTATAATCTCCAATGGGCTTTTGCTAGTGGGTATTTGGTGGGGGATAATACACATCTCCAAATACCCTAAAACTCCGAAGCCAAAACAGACTCCATCCCCTCTTTGTTAAATAGACGGATGAGATTGGTAGAACCTTGCTCTCCTGCTGTTGAGCCGATAGTGACAATAAACCGTTTGTCTATACTAACTCTCTTTTCATCTAGTATCTTTTTAATAAAGTCATATAGTAGTTTTGTAGTGTTTTTGACCTCATCCATTACAAAAAGAGGTCTTACACCCCATACTAGATTGAGTATTCGGTGTGTCTTTATACTAGTTGAAACTGCATAGATACTCTGTTTTGGACGATATTTAGATAGCGTTTGAGCACTCATACCTGATGTGGTGAAGGCGACTAGAGCCTCTTTGTTTAGGTTTTTGGCTAACTCTACTGCTGATTTTGAGACTGCGTCAGATTTGTCTACTACTCCAAACTCTTTGAAAAATGGATAGTCTCTTTCTACATCTTTGATCGTGTCGTGTAGAACCTCTACTGCTTGGATAGGAAAACGCCCTATTGTGGTCTCATCACTCAACATTACGGCATCTGTACCATCATAGACGGCATTGGCGATGTCACTCACCTCTGCACGAGTTGGGAATGGGTGATCTTTCATGCTCGTGAGCATCTGAGTGGCTGTAATAACTGGTCGATTCATCTCATTGGCAATGGCTATGATCTGTTTTTGGATACGAGGGAGTCTCGTTACTCCAAACTCTGCACCAAGATCACCACGAGCCACCATCACTCCATCGGAGACTTCTAGGATCTCGTTTAAATTATTGATTGCTTCAGGAGTTTCTATCTTGGAGACAATAAAAGGATCAAATCCATATCTCTCCATAACTATCTTGGCTTTTATAATATCTTTTTGATTCTGGACAAAAGAGAGTGCGACAATATCTATATCGTTTTCTGATCCAAATGCTAAATCCTCTTCATCTTTTTTAGTAATAGCAGAGATACCAAGCTTGGTTTTTGGGAAATTGACCCCTTTTTTAGAGGTTAGCTCTCCATCATTTAATAGTTTGAGAGATAGAGAGTTTTCATCTTTGTCTACCACTACAGTTTGGATAGTACCATCGGCAAAAAAGACCTCCTCTCCGATATTGACCATATCGATAATCAGAGGATAGGAGAGTGCAAGGTGACGAGCTTCGCTACTCTCCTCTTTACAAAGAGTTAGCTCTTCACCTTTTTTGAGTTTTAAGACCCCATCAATCTTGCCTATACGAACCTTTGGTCCCGAGATATCCTGTAGTATAGCGACCTCTCGATCCAAATCTCTAGAGGCTTCTCTAATCAAAGAGATACTCTCTTTGTGAGTTGCGTGATCCCCATGAGAGAAGTTTAGACGAAAGACATTGACCCCTCTTAGGATCAATATTTTAATCATCTCCAAAGAGGAGGTTGATGGACCTAATGTTATAACAATTTTTGTTTTTCTCATATCTATAATAAACCTATATTTTGAAGTGTGAAATTATCACTCACTTCATGTTAAAGGCTGTTAAAAATCTATAGATATAGCTTATCTCTTGAAATAACTATCAATTCCTTTTGAGATACCATTAACTATAAGATTTTGATAAGAGCTACTGAGGAGTCTCTTTCCTTCTACCTTATTGGTTAGATAGCCTGTCTCAACTAATACAGAAGGCATCTTACTAGATAGAAGCACCCAAAAATCTGATTTTTTTATACCACCAGAGACAAACTTGTGTTTCTTGTGTATACTCCCCAATAGATGACGATGTACATGCCATGCCAATCTACGAGATTTTGCTATCTTCCATCGGCTTGTCATCTGAGTAAAATCCCGTTTACTATACATAGCTTTACCTCTGTGATAGATAACATCCCTTTTTATAGAGGGAGAGTTTTTGGTCGTCAAGTGAAAAACCTCTATCCCTTGAAATTTCTTGAAATTCTCTTTATTCCTCGGCGAAGCATTTACATGAATCGACACAAACAGATCTGCCTTTAACCGATTGGCAGAGGCTGTACGCTCAGGAAGAGGAATATAGGTATCATTGGTACGGGTTAAATAGACACGATACCCTTTATCCACAAGACTCTTTTTTAGTTTTTTGGCGATAGATAGAGTAATCCACTTCTCTTTTATATTCTCACGAGATGCACCATTATCTCTTCCTCCATGCCCTGCATCGATAACAACAAAAGGTCCCTTAGGTTTGACGATTCTAGTGATACTCTTTGTATAAGAGACTTTTCCCTTACCAAGCGGAACAACTAGTACATTCCCTAAAACTTTGTGCTTCTGCAAGACACCTCTTTTTGATTCGATAACCAATCGTAGTATATCTTTACGATACTGTCCTAGACGAAATGCTTTTACAGCACTATGTTTATAACTAGCGATACTCATCCCCTTGGATAAAATACCTCCTTGTATATCATAGATATGTTTGGTAATACCACCTTTATTTATTTTAAAATATTTCACAGAAGTGATATTGTATTTAAAACTCAATATAAGTTCATTGCTATTTAATCGCTTATGTCTCAGATAATTATTCTCAGCTGAAAAAAGATTATTTGAAAAAATAAGCACCAGTAATAATATTAGTAATCCCCTCTTGATAAGAAAGCCCCTGTGTAAGTTATTGATTTGAAGATAGATTATAGTTGTTTTTTATAAAGTTTTATATAAATTTTATATTATAGATATGTTTTTTATGTTTATTTTAATAAATGAAGAGGTAAAAGGGTAGGTATAAAACCTATCCTTCTATGTAGTTTTTGAGTTTTCGTCCTACTCTTGGGTGCTTAAGTTTTTTGATAGCAGAAGACTCTATCTGTCGAACTCTCTCTCTTGTTACACTAAGCTCTTTGCCTATCTCCTCTAGTGTTCTGTCACTCTCATCATGGAGTAGTCCAAAACGCATTCGGATAACAGCTTTTTCTCTCTCATTTAGCTGATCAAGTACCTCATCTATCTGATTGTTTAGGTCATCTTTGAGTACTGCATCAGATGGGCTAATAGTAGTTTTATCTTCGATAAAGTCACCAAATCTACCATCATCCTCATCACCTACAGGAGTCTCAAGACTCACTGGTTCTTTGGTAATCTTGATAACATTTTTGACTTTGTCTACGGATAGACCGACCTCTCTAGCAATGGTATCAAGATTTGGTTCTTTTCCAGACTCTTGAAGATTCTTACGGATGATCTTGTTAATACGATTGATAGTCTCAATCATATGGATTGGGATTCTAATAGTCCTAGCTTGGTCAGCAATCGCTCTTGAGATCGCCTGACGAATCCACCATGTCGCATAGGTAGAGAATTTATACCCTTTTTGGTACTCAAACTTATCTACTGCTTTCATCAGACCGATGTTTCCCTCTTGGATAAGATCAAGGAAAGGGAGACCACGGTTTGTATATCGTTTTGCGATAGATACAACTAGTCTAAGGTTTGATTTTGCCATTCTAGTTTTGGCATTTTCACTCTTCTTTTTACCTCTACGAATCTGTCCCAAGATCTCAGCTAGTTTTTCTGGATCAAGATCAAAGCTATCTTTACTAGCTTCTCTAGTCTCAAAGAGCTTTTTGATCTCAACATAGGTACTAACCATAGTAGTCTCAGGAACAGCATCTGTAATATCATCTTTGTCCATATCCAAGATATTACCAAGTATATCTTGGTGATTTGCTTTGAGAGTATCATTAAATAGAGGAAGTTTATACTCTAGTCTCTTTAACTCTTTGTCAAAACCATCATCACTCTTTAGTGCTGTCTCCATCGCTTTTACAAGCTCATTGATCAGCTTTGAGGTAGGACCAAGATCGATAAGTGCAAGTTTAAGAAGTTGCTTTTTAAATGCAACTTTCATATTTTCATGCATTAGCTTTTCAGGGTCTTGTTCTGACTCTAGGAAAAGATCTAACTCATCATGACCTTTGAGCCACTCTTTTTTAGCCTTAGAGAGTGCTTTAAAGCTGTCAACAACCTGTTTGACTCTCTTATCAAGCCCTTTGACCACAGGTTTATTGGAAGATGTACCATCACTATTTTCGTCAGCACTATCATCTTTGTCATCATCACTCTCTTTTTCATCTTCAAAACTCTTGAAAAGCTCTTTTACTCTTCTCTCACGATTGAGTAGAGGCTCTTTATAGTTTAATATATAGTCAATAAGATATGGAACAGAACAGATAGCATCAAGGATAATATCCTCTCCACCCTCTATCTCTCGACTTAGATAGATCTCTTCATCTTTAGTAAGAAGTGGGATTTTACCCATCTCACGAAGATACATTCTCACAGGGCTATCAGAACGACTCCACTCAAGAAGCTCTTTCTCTTTTAAAAAGTCAAACTTCTCGTCACTATCACTCATCCCTCTTTTTCTGGCTAACTCAATCCGTCTTTTCTCTTTATCTGAAAGATGCTTAGCATATTCAGAAGATGAAACAATATGGATTTTATGTTTTTCGGATAGTTTTAAGATTTTTCTTGATTGTACGAGAGTTGGTTGTTTTTCAAACTCTCTAGCGAGATCCTCAAAGGTAAGAACATCACCTTTTTTGCAGTTTTTAAAAATTTCATCTAAATTTTTATTTATATCTTTGGCAGCCAAAAGCACGACTCCTTGTCTCATTTGTAATGTTTTTTTTAAGTTAAGGTACTGTTAGGGGTATTTAAAAGATGGATTATACCGAAATAATTATTAATTTTTTATTAAAGAAAAGAAAAATAACTAGCTTATATCACTAGCTGAGTATTTTTTCCTCTTTATTTTTAAGCATTAAAATTAAATCATTTGACTGTCTTAAATTCAAGGTTTCTTTCTGTTCTAATCTGCTATATAATCCTCGTAAAGCACGATTAATCATCTCATGAGCTACCATAATGATAATAGGTTCATCTTTAACCTCATCAAGCCAAGATTTAAGACGCTTAGTAACTAACTCGTAAGATTCTCCATTCTCTATCTGATAGAACCACTTATCTGACTCCCGAGCTTTAAACTCTGTCTTATACTCTGTTTGACAAAAAGATCTAAGCTCACCCTCAAAGATACCGTAGTCAAACTCCTGTATCCTCTTATCAAAGATTATGCTATCTCTCTCTATCTTTAATTCATCACAGATAATAAAAGCTGTATCTTTGGCTCGTCCCAAAGGAGAAGAGTAGATCTTGACACTCTTGAAATCTGATATATGCTTTGATAACTTAAGGGCATTGGCTCTTGCTTGTTCTCTCCCCTTAGGAGTTAGTGGCGAATCTTTTCGACCCTGATAACGCCCCTCCACATTCCACTCTGTCTGACCATGTCTTACTAATATAATAGTTGGATAACTCATTATCTTCTCTTTGTAAAATGTTCCATTGCATACCAGATCCCACCAATAATAGAAAAAAGAACCAAAAATGGAACATATGGATACTCTTTAAACGATTCAAATAGTGACTTGATTGTCTCTCCTGCATAAAAAGCACTCAGCATAATCACAATAACAAAAAATGGCGAAGCAAAGAGGTTATAAAAGCCAAATTTTTTAAAATCATATCGAGATAGAGCCATAGAGATAGGTACTAGAGTTTTGATCCCATAGAGGAATTTCTGTATAAAGATAGCTAAAATACCATACTTACGAAGAATCAGAGTAGATAGAGCGATCTTGCGTTTGTGCTTCTCAAAATATGGTTTTATATCCTCTTTGTGATACTTTCCTAGATAGAAGAGAAACATATCTCCCATATAGTTAAAAAATATCGCGATAACCAATGAAACAATCAGATTCATCTCCCCCATATATGAAAGCACTCCAGCGGCTGCAACCACAACTAGTGATCCACCAAAAGAGAAAAATGCTAAAGCCAAATATCCCCATGTGCTGAGTGATGTTAATGTATCTTCCAAAAAATGCCTTTTTGTTTTTTAAATTGGATTATATAGAAATAAAGTTAAAAATAGTTAAGGTATAATACCCGAAAAATTTTCAATATAATTACTTTATATGATAAAAAGGTTTATCCGAATGTTTGAAACAGTCATCGGTCTTGAAGTCCATGTTCAACTTAATACCAAAACAAAACTCTTCTGCTCTTGTCCAACAAGTTTTGCAGAGCATCAAAATAGTAATACCTGCCCCACATGTCTAGCACTACCTGGTGCATTGCCTGTAGTAAACAAAGAGGCGGCGATCAAGGCTATGAGACTTGGTTATGCGATCAATGGAAATGTCAATCATAGCTCCAATTTTGATAGAAAATCCTATTTTTATCCTGATAGTCCATCTGCTTATCAGATCACTCAGCTAACTAAAGCAATTGTACAAAAGGGAGAGGTTTTTATAGATCTCAAAGATGGGACACAAAAGAGAATCGGTATGACACAAGCTCACCTTGAGGCTGATGCAGGTAAAAACATACATGAAGGTAGCCACTCCAAAGTAGACTTAAATCGTGCAGGAACACCTCTACTAGAGATAGTAAGTGATCCTGATATGAGAAACTCGGATGAGGCAGTAGCATATCTCAAAAAGCTACACTCGACTGTGCGTTATTTGGACATTAGTGATGCCAATATGCAAGAGGGTTCATTTCGTTGTGATGTCAATGTTTCGATCCGTCCAAAGGGACAAAAGGAGTTTGGTACTCGTGTAGAGATCAAAAATATCAATTCCTTTAGATTTGTAGCAGATGCTATTGCCTATGAGGTGCAGAGACAGACAGAGGCTTATGAGGATGGTATCTATGATAGTGAGATCTATCAAGAGACTAGACTATGGGATGTAGACAAGGGTGTGACCAAATCTATGAGAGGAAAAGAGGAGGCCGCGGACTATAGATACTTCCCCGATCCTGACCTCAGACCTCTAGTGGTAACAGATGAGATGATAGCTGAAGCCAAGAAAATGCCTGAGCTTCCTGATGCAAAGGTCAAGAGATATGTAGAGGATCTTGGAGTTAAAAAAATTGATGCTCTCGTTCTATGTTCGACCAAAGAGTTAGCCTACTTCTTTGAGGATATGTTAGAGACAGGTGCATCCCCAAAAGCATCTGTAAACTGGATAAATACAGAGCTACTAGGACGACTAAAAAAAGCTGGACTTAATATCTCCAACACTCCTGTATCTGCCAAAAAGCTTGGTGAACTAGTATCCAAAATAGATGATGGAACGATCAGTGGAAAAGGGGCAAAAGATATCTTGGATGCTCTAATGGAAGAGGAGAAAGATATAGATGCTCTCATCGACTCTATGGGACTTGCACAGGTGAGTGATGATGGTGCTATCTTAGAGATCATAGATTCTATATTGGCTTCAAATGAGGATAAGGTAGAGCAGTATCGCGGTGGTAAAGATAAACTCTTTGGATTTTTTGTAGGACAGACGATGAAAGCATCAAAAGGATCTGCCAATCCACAAAAGGTAAATGAGCTTCTAAAAGAGCGATTAGCATAGGAGAGAGACGCATGAGAGAGCTTATAATCAAACGCTCTTTGCGTCTGAAAAATAACCATAAATATCAAGAGAAAAAAAAATTTTTTAAAGAGTTAGTCGAAAATAGAGAGACATCTTATACTAAATATTTTGACTCTTTTATGGTTGTACTAATTCTCTTTTCGGTATCTATTTTGGTACTCAACAAAACCGTTATTATCCCCAATTGGTTACTCTTTATTGATATTTATATCATCTCTTTTATCTTTTTTTTAGAATACTTTATTCGATTTTGGATCTTTAGTGAGGTACATCTACTCATCTTGGAACAGGACAAAAAGGGTAGTAGCCTTTGGCTAATAATCAAAGAGATCATAAAACAGAAGCGATATTATATCTTTTCAATTACAGGGATTATTGATTTTTTGGCGATATTTCCTCAGTTTAGAATAATTAGACTACTCAAACTATTCCACTACCTATATGGGACAAAAACACTAATAGATGCTCTCTCTGCAAAAGAGTTTGAATTCAAATTTTTAGGTTATATCTTAGTCACTGTACTATTCTCTTTTGCATCTATCTTATATGTCGTAGAGTATGGGATCAATAAAAATATCAACTCCTTTTTAGATGCACTATACTGGGCATTGGTCACTATCTCAACTGTTGGTTATGGAGATATATCACCTGTTACAGATGTAGGAAAAGTGATCTCTATGGTAGGGATTATATTTGGTATTGCTATGATCTCATTTGTCACCTCTGTAATGGTTTCTGCTTTTGCTGAACGATTTGACGAGCTACGAATAAACTCTAGTATCAATAGCCTTCACCATCTAAAAAATATTATTGTACTCAATGGATATGGTTACCTAGGTTCTCGCATAGCACACTATATAGAAAAAGGAGATAGGTACAACTGTGTCGTGATAGAGGAAGAGAGAGATGAAAATGAAAAAACTATAGATAGCTCTCATCTGACAATTTATGGAGATGGTTGCTCCACAGAGATAATGGAGAAGCTATATAAACAGAACAATATTATCGCAATGCTAACACTCAAAAGTTCAGATATAGACAATATCCACTTTATTCTAAATGCAAAAAGCTACAACAAGGATGGAGTTGTATTTTCTCGTATATCCTATGCACACCTCATCTCTCAATATAGTGCAATTGGAACAGATAGAGTGATAGATCCATATGCAATAATCCATAAAAGAGCTTTTCACTATGTCAAAAACTATATCAATAAGTATAATCAAGAGGTTATACTATTTGGATATGGTCAAAAGAGTAAGAACTTGGCTCATATGTTTAAAGACGCAAATATAGAGATAAAGATATATGAGAGAAATCAAGAGCAGTATCAGTTGGCACAAGAGTCTGACTTTGAGGTAGAGATGATAAATTTTGAGGATGAGAAGCACCTAGAGACTATAAAATCTCTAAATAATAATCTCATAATATGTAGTCTCAATGATGAAGCGATAAACCACTATCTAGCAATATCTCTCAAAATCAATGAGTTCCATGGAAAAATAGTTGCACTAACCGATACAAAACAGACCAATAGACAACTAAAGTTAGCAGGAGTTGATGTAGTCTTTGACCTCTATGATGAGAGTGCCAAAGAGTTTATAGATCTGCTAGATCAAATATAATAGCTCTAATCCTCTATCAAAATCTTAGCAAATCCAAAATTACACTCCTCTCCCTCTTCACAATCCCCTTTGCCTATCAGATCATCACTATCAATATCTCCATCATAGACCTCAATATACCACTTATCTCGAACTGAACTAAAACTATAGTTACAACGATAGGTATCTACACAACTAGGGGATAGAGGGAGAGGTCTCTTGTCCACTATGACCTTAATGTCAGGAGAACCACCCATAATATCCCAATCTCTACCAGCCTCTTTTTTTGAAGCTACATCTATTCTCATATTATATAAATCTGCTTTGCTACTACACCCTGTTATCAAAATAGATAAAAGAGAGACCCATAATAAAACTTTTTTCCTCACCTTAGGTAACCTCCATACTGATTTTTGTACGATCTTTTTATCTTTTGAGCCAATTGATGTACTGCCATAGCATAGTATGAGCTATGGTTATATCGTGTAATGACATAGAAGTTTTTTGCTCCATACCAAAGCTCATCATAGTGGTATCGATCAAGCTTGATTAGCCGAACTTTTCCATTGTAGTGCCATTTGCTATTTTTTGGTTTTAACTCATAAAGATTAGATCGTGAATATTTATATTTATAGCCTGTTTTTCTTTTTCTGTAGCGACTCCCCTTATAAGAGACTCGTGTAGCGACAGGCGAACCCCTTCTCCATCCATTTTTTTTGAAATAGTTGGCTATTCCAGCAATAGCATCAGAAGGATTTTGCATACTTCTTCTACCATCCCCATTGAAATCTACAGCAAAAGCCTTATATGAGCTAGGCATAAACTGACCTAACCCAATAGCACCAGCATAAGAACCTTTTACTTTTTTAGGATTAAATCGCTCAGAGCGAGAGAGAAGTAAAAAGTTTTTCAACTCATATCGAAAATATTTACTTCTTCGATTTGGCTCAAATCCTAGAGTCGTCAATATATCAAATACAGGAAATTTCCCTCTATTATATCCATAGTAGCTCTCTATTCCAATAATAGCTGTTACATACTCAGGAGGAACACCATATCTTCTATATACCTTGTGAAATATAGTACGATGTTTTCTCATATACTCAACTCCTTTTTGGACACGAGTCTCACCCAAAAGTATCTTCTCTTGTCTATCCCAGCTACCATGTTTTGTATATCGTTTTCTTTTTACATTTGGTTTTGGCTTTTTTCTATATTTAGGGTTAAACATCCCCAAAGCTCCTCTTTGAAAGTGTACATCGTTAAAGAGTTTTTTTAGATAAGATCTATTGAAATGGTGTTCTCTAACCATCTTGTTTATAAATCTTTTTACATTTCGTTTTTGGCTATAATCTTTGGCTTGAGCTGTTATACCCAGCAATACTATTAGTATAAATAGAGTTTTTATTAATTTCATATCGGTTCTCCTTTTCGGAATCGTGATAATATAGAGTTGAAGTAAAGGAAGAGGCTAAACGGTGAGGGAGGGGTAGAGATGTAAGAAGTAGACAGAATTAATCTGCTACTACTATATTACAACTTTCTCTATCACGTTTAGACCAAAACCTCCCAGACCAACAAACTCTGTATCTATATTGCTAGTGAGTAGTTTTATATGTTTAACTCCTAGGTCTTTTAGGATCTGAGCCCCTACACCAAACTCTTTTGCTTGTTCTTTGGAGATAATTTTGGTATCAAGTAGAACTAAAATACCTCCGTTATGCTTAAGATAATTTAGAGAATTTTGCATATTTTCAAAACGATCAGAGTTAATTATAAGATCAACATCTGAACCTATATTGTGAAACTTTACATTAGCTGTCTCATCTTTTATATCTCCAAACTTTACAATTTTATGAATTCGTCCTAGATGATCTTCATAATTGATCTTTTCAACTTCAATACCCATCAACTCTATATTTTTGCTTTTAATACAGGCGATTAGATTCTCATTTGCTAATCGATACTCAACTAGATCAGAGATATAGACAATAGGAATATTGTGTTTTTCAGAAAAAATCTCAAGATCATCATGTCTAGCCATCGTTCCATCATCTTTAATAATCTCACAAATTACACCTACAGGAGCTAAACCTGCAAGTTTACATATATCTACAGAGCCTTCTGTATGTCCTGTTCGTACCAAAACACCGCCATCTTTCGCAATTAGAGGAAAAATATGTCCTGGTCGAACAAAATCATCAGAAGAGGTTATAGGATTCGCTAATTTGGAGATACAATCATCTCTCTCTTTGGCTGAAATACCTGTCTCTGCTGTAGCTGAATCTATAGATACAGTAAAGGCTGTCTCATGATTTGATATATTATTACTTACCATTGGTAGTAGATGTAATTTCTTTGCAATCCCTTTAGTTACGGGGGTGCAGATCAATCCTCTAGCCTCAATAGCCATAAAATTTACTAGCTCAGGAGTAGAAAATGTTGCTGCATAAACTAAGTCCCCTTCATTCTCTCTATCTTCGTCATCCATCATAATTACCATCCGACCTTTTTTGATCTCAGCTATGGCATTTTCTACTCTTTTTAGTGCTTTTTTGGACATATTTTATTCCCTTTTTTAATAAGTGGGTAATATTATACAGTTTTTTTAATATAAACCCTTGACATTCTTTCATTTTTTCTCTATAATGCCGTCCACACAAACAATGTGTAACAGTTTTTTGGGGTATGGCCAAGCGGTAAGGCAATGGTTTTTGGTACCATTATTCGGGGGTTCGAATCCCTCTACCCCATCCATGTAAAAGAGATACCAATCTTTTTTATTTTTAAGTGTCGCGAGATAGAGCAGTTTGGTAGCTCGTCGGGCTCATAACCCGAAGGTCGGTGGTTCAAATCCGCCTCTCGCAACCATCAAAAAAGATAACCAATCTTTTTTAACTTTTTAAATGTCGCGAGATAGAGCAGTTTGGTAGCTCGTCGGGCTCATAACCCGAAGGTCGGTGGTTCAAATCCGCCTCTCGCAACCAATTCAAACAATTAATCTACGAAATAGTAAAAAATGAATACTCTACTCTCTATACTATTTGTCTATGTTTTTATATCTCTTGGTTATCTAGCTAAACGAATATTTAAAGATGATATGAACAGTAAAACTTTAACTATATTTTCCGTCTATTTTTTACAACCTTTTGTTGCCATATGGGGATTCTCTTCGGCTACTCTATCTATAGATCATATCTTTGTTCCACTCTACTATCTAGGAATCATTGCAATTGTACTTCTACCTACTTTAATTATCGCAAAAATAGCATTTAAAAATCCAAAAGAGAGAGCTATATTCTCTATTGCTGGTTTTGTAGGAAATACAGGAAACATAGGAATACCTCTAGGTATTGCACTATTTGGAGAGGCATCAGTGATATATACTACTCTAATCAATATTGCAAATGTCTTTGTGGTCTATATCTTGGGAGTATATATCTACTCTAGAGGCTCTTTTTCCATCAAAAAATCTCTTTTAAATATTATCAAAATACCTATTATTCCTGCGTCTATTATCGCTATAGTTATCAATATTAACGGCATAGAGTTTAACTCCCAGATTCAAGAGTTTCTAAAAATGGGTGCTTATGCAGGTATTGTGCTACAACTTTTTCTACTTGGGACTTTTCTCTATGGTCTAAAGATCAAACTACTGAAGCTATCTCTCTTTATAGGAACAATGTCACAGAAGTTTTTCATAATACCACTACTAACAGCACTGCTTCTAAGTATGACCGATCTTACACCCTTTGTTCAAGGTATTATCTTTATGGAGATGATGACCCCACTAGCTGTCGCAAATATCAATCTAGCTTCACTATATGAGTGCAATCCTCAACAAGTTACAACACTCATACTTTTGAGTACATTAATCTTTATACCTGTTATTTTTTTACTCTCCTATATTGTCTCTACTCTTTACCTATAATTTTGTGCTTAAACAGCTATATATATACTCTTCTATGCTATATTACTACTAAGTAAATATTTTTTGTTTTTTTTAAGAAATTCTATTGCTATCAAATTTATTTTAGGGGGAAATATGATAAAAATATCTTTAGCTTTATTGATATTAGGTACAACAACTATAATCGCAGAAAACACTATAGAGGATCAACTAGATAGTATCATACTAATAGATGAATCAAACCAATCAAATATGAAAAACCATGCTGTTGTAGGTTGTGATGATACGTTAAAGATCGATGAACTAAAATGTTCAAAGGAGAGACCAACAAACAGTACTACTGAGCGTATCTTAAACAAACTACCACAAGGAGAGTTTGAAAAAGTTGAAGAGAAAAAAAGGGATGAAGATATTGAGAAGATAAAAAAACAGCTTAGCAGTATCCTAGCACAACTATCTGAACTAAAAAAGGTCAAAGAGAATAATAAAGAGCTAAGAGAACAGCTAAGAAATCTAACACTAATTCAACAACTTGTCAATCAAGATAAACAAGCCACAGTTAATAGTAAAAAAATTAAAGTGATAGAGAGACATAGTGATCATATTATAATCAGAGTACAAGCTGGAGAGAGTCTCTCAAAATATGCTCAAAAGTATTATGGAGATAGCCACAAATATCATGCTATCAGAAGAGCTAATCCAAAAAAGATTGATAGTTCACTTCAGATATTTATAGGTGATGAGCTTATTATTCCAACCTCTATATCATTTAAATATCAAAAAGAGAAAAAGAAAAAGATAGAGAAAGAGATAATAGTCCCACAAGAAAAAGAGGAGTTTGTAGAGACTGAGCTTATACCTTTAGAGGATAATGCTAATATAAACGCCGAGATCGAAGAGAGTCTAGATGAACTTGATGAGATTATCTATGTAGAGGAGATGAACAGGTCTAATTAAGTAGATGTCCTATCTCTTTTAACAGATAAGTAGTTGTAATCTCAGAGAAAAATTCAAAACTTTTTTGAGCATCAACTATCTTATCCTCTTTGCCTATAAATACCTCTATGGTAGTACCTCTTTTGATAAGATCCAATACTCTATCTCTATCCCACACATAAGATAATAGAGACTCTAACTCACTATACTCTCCATAATTCAAATAGTCATTTAAATTAATATTAGAGGGATAGATAACATTTTGTAAAAAGTTATCTATATATTTTGTCTCATCTGATTTAAAATATCTAAGCTGTGTTCGTGTAAAACTAGCTCTATGATTTTGAAAAAAAGCAGGAGAGAGCAAGATCAACCTGTCAATACGATCAGGGCTATTATATGCATAATCAAAAGCCTTTTGAGCACCATATGAAAATCCAGCAACACATAGATCACTATCAACTATATACTCTTTGAAAAAAATCTCCTCATTTTTGAGGGAAAAACCATTAAAATATTTCATCTAATATCTTCTTGGTCTCACTAGGAACAATTGACTCATTTTCCAAAAGATGCTCTCTTACTCTATCTACAACTCTGCTCAATTTAGACAAAATAGACTTAAGCTCAGAACTTGCATCTTGAAGTAGTCTCTCTGCTTGAACATGAGATGAGAAGTACTCCTCAGACATAGCAAACTCCTCTATAATCTGTTGACTCAATTTTTTTGCTTTATGAATATCCTCTTTTGCATTGGTAAATAGCTCCGAGTACTCTTGCTGTGTAGCAACCCTACCTGCAAGAAGAACCTTTAGCTCATTCTCAAGAACACTTTTGGAGAGTATCTCATTGTGATGAGGAATAAAACTAGAGGAGATAAGACCTATCTTCTCATACTCTATCTCTAACCAAGTAGCTGTAACTGCTTTTGCAGCCTGATAGAGTGCTTGTATTTTCTGCTCCTGCTTAGTAAAGGTCTGCATCTTATGTTTACCTAAAAGTACTTTATCCTTTATCGCCTCTATATCAGAGTTATCAATGATCATCTTCTCATTACGA
>Ga0256827_10000465_pt1 | contig 25238 bp, 20 predicted proteins | sample CV84metaG_FD_185977 | JGI IMG/M metagenome (GOLD analysis project Ga0256827, IMG submission 185977) | Hydrothermal vent microbial communities from East Pacific Rise, Pacific Ocean - CV84 | ecosystem: Environmental > Aquatic > Marine > Hydrothermal vents | place: Pacific Ocean: East Pacific Rise...
TTTGAAAGTTATGATTAAATTATCTGGTTTAGAAACTAAATTAGGTAATTGTGAAAGTCCATTTTCTGATATCGCTGATACAGATTGGGCTTGTAAATATGCTGTAACTGCATTAAATGCTGGTTTTATTGCAAAAAATGATAATTTTAGACCAGATGACAAAGTTTCTAAAGTTGAAGCTTTAAAAATGGTTATGAAAGCTAGAAAAATAGCTAAATCTAACAACTCTGATTGGAGAGCTGCTTATGTTGAAGCTGCTGTTGAAGCTGGAATAGCTGATACTTTTTCTGATTTTAATACTTCATCAACTAGAGGAACAATGTTCGTTTGGGCTGCAGAAGCTATTGAATTAGTTGAAGAAAATGTAGAAGAAGATGATGACTTAGGTGGTTTATTAGATGGTTTATTAGATGATGATGAAGATACTGAAGATGCTAATGCTGAAGATGCTGATGACGCTGATGACGCTGATGACGCTGAAGATACTTCTTCTGCTGATGACATTTTAACAGTTTCATTAAGTCCTATTTCTCCTTCTGATGGGTTAGCTCAAGCTAATACTCCAAGAACTCCTTTATTAGTTTTTGATGTTAAAGCTGGTTCTGAAGATGTTACATTAAATGAAGCTACTCTTAATTTTATTGGTCTTGGTGACTATAAAGATTTAAATGATGTTTCAATTTATAATGCTAATGGTGAAAAAGTTTCTAAAACTAAAAGTTTTACTGAAGTTGAAAGAGAAATTTCTTTTGATAAAGATATAGTTGTTGAAGCTGGTACTACTATGGCTTTTACAGTTGAAGGTACAATTGCTACTGATGGTGATACAAACTCAACATATGGTATTAAATTAGTTGATATTAAAGCTTCTTCTACTGTTGAAGGTGAAGATTTAGTTGGTGCTTTACTTGTTCCTGCTGAATTTGCTAATGTTGCTAAATTAGAAGTTTCTGATGATACTGCTAACCAAGATGTTGTTGTTGGTGAAGAAGTTAAATTAGCTGGTTTCTCAATTGAAGAAAAAAATGATAATGAAGATGTAATTATTAAAACAATTACTTTAGAACAATCAGGTTCAGTTGATCCAGAAGATTTTGCAGATTTATCTTTATATATTGAAGGTAATAAAGTTGCTTCAGATTTAGTTATTAATTCAGATGATGAATTAGTTATACCTCTAGATTATGAATTAGCTGCTGATACTGAAATTGATGTAGTATTAAAAGGTATATTAAGATCAGGTGTAGGAGAAACTATTGAATTTACATTAGCTTCAGAAGATGTTTATGCTATGGGTAAATCTAGTAATATGACAACTTTTGTTGATGCTGCTAATAGTACATTTGATGTTGCTAATGCAAAAACAGTTGAAGGTTCTGAAATTAATGTTTCTTTTGATAGATCAGATATTGATGAAGCTGCTCCTGCTGCTGAAGAAGTTAAAGTTGGTACTTTAAATATTGCTTCTACTGGAGGTGAATATACTATTGAAGAACTTACTGTTATTGTAAAATCAACTGGTTCAGGTGTTCAAGAAATTCTTGAAAAAATTGAATTAGATGGAAAAGAAGAAGATTCTAATGATAGTACAGGTGCTTCAGATAATGAAGTTACTTATACATGGACAGATTTAACTCTTAGAGCTAATGATACTTTAAATTATGATTTAACTTTTGATGCTCTTGAAGCTGCAGCAGAAGATCAAAAATTAACATTTGAAGTAAAATTTGCAAAAATTCATGATGAAGATGATGATATTGATTATACTAGTACTAATATGTGAGATGTTTTATCTTCTACAGCTTATAATACTAAATCTATTGATATTGATAAAGCTAGTATTAAATTAGTTAAAACTTCTGTTGTTGATAGAGAATTAGTATTAGCTAATGGTATTGAAACAGTATTATTTAAAGGTAAATTATCTACTGGTGATTCTGGTTTAGTTGAAATTAAAAATATTAAATTTGGTTCAGGTGTAGGTAATACTTATACAGAAGCTTTTGATGATATTATTGATACAGCTATACTAAATATTGGTGGTCAAACTTTTGATGCAGATATTGATTCTAATTCTATTGATTTTGATGATAATATTGAAATTGCTGCAGGTTCTGATGATATTGAAGTTTTATTAACTGCAGTATTAAAAGATAAAGATGGTGTTACTGGTGTTCTTGCTTTTGAAGTTATTGAAGCTACATTAAAAGATTCTGAAAATAATGATGTTACAGATGAAGTTACTAACGCTTGAGTTTCTACTAAAACAACTCTTAGAGATAGAGGTACAATGTTAGTAAAAGTTATGCAAAATGGTGATAATGAAGATTCTTTTGAAGATGTTGTTCTTGCTGGTTCTAATTCAGTTGTTTTAGCTGAAGTTGAATTACAAGCTGAATATGAAGACATGAAAATTAAAAATCTTCAATTTGCTACTGCTGGTTCAGGTTTTGCTGAAGCATATACTAATGTTAGATTAGAAGATGGTGAAGGTAATGTTCTTGTTGATTGAGGTGATATTACTGCTTCTTGAGCTCAAACTATTATTACTTTTGATGAAAACCAAGTTTTAGCTGCTTCTAATAATTCAGTTGATGCTGTATTGGTAGCTGATATTAATACTTATAGTACTGAAGGTGATGAAGATGCTGGTTATGTTGGTACTGGTTCAGTTTTTGCTTTATATAATATAGGTTCTATAGATATACAAGGTAAAGAATCAGGTGATGATATAATAGGTACAGATTTAGTTGAATCTGGAACTGCTACTGGTGAAACTTTAGCTGTTGTACCTGCTTTAGTATCTGTTTCTATTGTTGATAGATTAGGTACAGATGATAAATATGCTAAAATCAAATTCACAATAAATAAAGGTAATAATAATTTTGATGATGATGAAATTGTAATTAATAGTATTAAAATTGAAACTTTAGTTTCTGGTTCAGGTGTTATTGTTAGAAACGATGAAAATGTTACTGTTGTTAATAATGATAATGATACTACTTTAGAATTAACTGGAGCTACTGATTCAGATTACAAAATTAATAATAATGATGAATTTGAATTTAAAGTTTCAGAAGATGATGCTGAAATTAGAATTATTAAAAAAGGTATAACTTATACTCTTGATAATGCTACTTATGAAACTAATAATGATAGTATTCTTGATTTAGGTGAATATAATGAAAGTAACTAATATGTTATAAATTATATAAATTTAAATTTAAAAAATCCTTTTCTCTTAATTGAGAAAGGATTTTTTTTGTTCCTAAAAATAAAAACTAAAAAATGTCTAAGAGACCGGTCTTTGTGGGAACTGGTTAGTAGAATTAAGACCGGTCTCAGGAAAGTTGAGAGAAATTGTTTTGCATTTGTGGTGGTTTGGAGTTGGGTTTAGAGAGACCGGTCTTTGTGGGAACTGGTTAGTGGAATTGAGACCGGTCTCAGAAGAGTTGGGAGAAATTGTTTTGCTTTTTTGATGGTTTTAAGTTGAGTTAAAGAGACCGGTCTTTGTGGGAACTGGTTAGTGGAATTGAGACCGGTCTCAGGAAAGTTGAGAGAAATTGTTTTGCATTTGTGGTGGTTTGGAGTTGGGTTTAGAGAGACCGGTCTTTGTGGGAACTGGTAAGGGGAATTAAGACCGGTCTCAGGAAAGGGTGGGTGAAAGAAAAAAATAATAACTAAAATATTTTGACATAGTGAATAAAAAGAATATACTAATAATATATTTAATTTAAAAAAAAAGATTATGTGAAACAAAAGATCTAATTTTAGAGAAAATAATTATTATCATATATATAATAGATGATTTGAAAAACAAATAATATTTAGAGATGATTATGATTTTATTAGGTTTTATAAATATGTAATTAAAAATCAAAAGGAATATATAGATGAAATAAAAGTAGTATCTTATTGTTTTTTACCTAACCATTTTCATTTTGTTTTTAAAATAAATGAAACAGGATTATTGTTGTCTGATTTTATGAGAAAGATTCAAGTTTCATATGCTATGTATTTTAAAAGAAAATATACTGATAATGAGACTATTTTTAATAGACCAGTTTTTGAATGAAGATTTAAATCTAAATTAATAAATAGTGAAGAATATTTAAATAAATGTTTAGCTTATGTTAATTTTAATGCTTTGAAACATGATATAGTAGAAGATATAAATGATTATAAATGGACAAGTTATCATCAAATAGATAATAAAAAAATAGAAAAATATAAATATCTGGAATTAAATGAATTAGAATTATAGGAATATTAAAGAGACCGGTCTTTGTGGGAACTGGTTAGTGGAATTAAGACCGGTCTCAATTTATTTTGACAGAATATAAATAAAAAATATAATAGTTTTATATTAAAAATTAATTAGAAAATTATGTATGATATAAAAATATTTTTGGAAGATAATGGACAATTTGGTGCAAAATTAAAAGCAGGAAATGAAACAATTTATTGAGTTTGAAATAGTCAAGAAGAATTAATGCAAAATTTAAAAGAATGATTTTTATTTTCACAAGAAAATAAAGTAAAAAATGAAAAAGTTTCTAGATTAGTTTCATATTTTAATTCTAGTAAAAATCAAGTTTTATGCCATTAAAATATATATTACTTTCAAAAATTTTAAAAGAATATTGATTTAATTGTATTAGATCAAAATGAAGCCATTTCAGATATGAAAAAAATTGATATTGATTAACTGTTTGATTTCATAAAGAATATCCTCCAAAAACAGCAAAAAGTATGTTAAATGATATTGCTAAAATTGAAAATATTACATATACTGAACTTGTAAAAAAATATAATATAAAATTATAAAAAAGAGACCGGTCTCAATTTATTTTGACAGAATATAAATAAAAAATATAATAGTTTTATATTAAAAATTAATTAGAAAATTATGACAGTAATTAGTGTTGATGTTCCTGATATTATAGCTAGAAGATTTGTGTCTTATAAAATTGTAAATTATAAAGACTTAACAATGGAAGAAAAATTAATAAAAATGGATTGAGGATGATGGAATGATGTTTCTGTTGATATGGAAGCATGAGATTTTTTGAATGTAATGAAAAAAGAAATTATTAATAATTAATAAAAATGGTTTTAGATTGGATTAAGTTTTTGAGAAAATTAAATAAAGATAAACAATTAATAATATTTGATATAGTAGAAAAAATACTTATTTGAAATTTAGATGAATTAGATATAAAACCTATTTCTTGAAAAAGATGATATTTTAGATGTAGAATATGAGATTTAAGAGTTATTTATTTTATAGAAAATAATAAAAAGTTTATAAAAAAAATATGAAATAGATGAGATATTTACAAATGGTTAAAAAATATTTAGTTTAAAAAAAATCTTTTGAGAATTTTAAAGAGACCGGTCTCAGAAAAATATTATCATAAAATTAAAAACAGCAAATAAAATAATTTATTGACAAAAATTAAATAATACTTTTAGATATACTTTTTATAGTAAAAATGTTATTTTGTTTTGACTTTTAGGCTATATTAGTTAAAATTTTGTTAGTTTATTTTATATATAAGTATCAAAACATGAAAAAAATTATACTCCAACTTTTAATTTTATTGACTTTTATAATAAGTCTTTGAAAAATCATAAATGCAACAGCTCCTGTAATAGACAATTGAAGCTGATTAATTGATGAAAATTCTGCTACTGGAACATTAGCTTTAACAGCTAGTTGAAGTGATGCAGATTTAGATGATTTAAGTTATGATATTATTTCATGAAATACAGGTTCAGTTTTTACTATAAATAATTCTTGAGCTATTACTTTAAGTGGTATAATTGATTATGAAACATTAAATAGATATGAATTAGTTGTAGAATTAACAGCTAGTTGAGAAACAGATACTTGATCAATTATAATAGACATAAATGATGTAAATGATGTTGCTCCAGTAATTACATCAAGTAATACATGAGCAGTAGATGAAAATATATTGGATACAGAATTAATAAAAGCATTAACATTTACAGATGAAGATACAGTAAATGGAGCAACAGTCTATACAATAATGGAAGATACAGATAATTTATTTGAATTATCATCAACATGAATATTAAGTTTACAATGATGAAAAAACTTTGATTTTGAAACAAAAACAAGTCATATAGTTAAAGTAACAATAAATGATTGAGTAAATACTAGTATCGAACAAACAATTACAATAAACATAAATAATATAAATGAATCACCAATAATTGGAAACTTTTCAGGTTCATTAGATGATAATACTGCTACTTGAACATTAGTTTTAACAGCTAGTTGAAGTGATATAGATTGAGATGATTTAAATTATGAAATTCTTTTATGAAATACAGGATCAGTTTTTACTATAAATAATTCAGGTGCAATTATATTAAGTGGTTCTGTTGATTTTCATGATATTCCTCAATATAATTTGGTAGTACAAGTAACAGATAGTTGAAGTTTAACTGATACTTGAAGTGTAATAATTGATATAGTTGATAGAACAGCTCCAAAATTAAAGGAGTCAAATATCATTTCAAATAATGCAAATTCATGAGCTTTAGCTAAAGTATGAGATGCTGTACAATTAACTTTTGAATTTGATGAAGAAATTACAAATATAGATGTGAAGATATTATGAAATACAGGTTCAATTGGTGCTTCTAGAACACCAAATCTTTATTATGCATATTATGTACTTCAAGAATCAGATTTAGAAGGATTAGTAAGTTTTACAATAAATTGAGAGGATTTAAACTGAAATGTATTTTCAGAAATAATAAATCCTACAACAGATTTAACACAAGTACTTTTTGATAAAACAGCTCCTACAGTAGTTAATTCAACTATAATTTCAAATAATACAAATTCATGATCTTTAGCTAAAATGTGAGATGAAATTACTTTAATATTTGAAATGAGTGAAGTTGTTGATTTACCTGAAGTTTATATTTTAAAAGGTGAAGCTTTGGTTACTCAATCTTGAAGTTCAAATATTTATATTGCAAAACATACTGTTGAAAAATGAGATCCAGATTGATTTGCAGATTTTGGTATTAGAACTGAAGATTTAGCTTGAAATATAGGATTAAAAATTGAAGAAGAATCAAATGTTATTGTTGATACAACAGTGCCAACAATAATAAGTTCAACAATCATTTCAAATAATGCAAATTCTTGAGCTTTAGCAAAAGTATGAGATGAGATTAGTTTAATATTTGAATTTGATGAAGAAGTAGAAAATGTTGATGTTCAAATATTATGAAATACAGGTTCAATTACTCAATCTTGAAGTATTTATGTAGCAAAATATATAACAACTGCTTTAGATTCAGAATGAATAATACCTTTTACAATAAATGCAGCAGATTTAGCTTGAAATGATTTAGTTGAAGTTATTAATTCAACAATAGATTTAACACAAGTTATATTTGATAAAACAAAACCAGTAATAACATTTCATACAATTGAATCAAATAATACAAGTTCATGAGCTTGGGCAAAAGTTTGAAATAAACTAACATTAACTTTTGAATTTGATGAAGAAGTTAATGAACCAGAGGTTATGATTTTAAATAACACAGGTTCAGTTATTGTTACTCAATCATGAACTACAAATATTTATATTGCAGAATATAGGCCTACATATTCTGATATAGAATGAAAAATTAATTTTAGTATTAATTGAAGTGATTTAGCATGAAATATTGCAGATGAAATAACATGAATCTCATCAATTATTTTTGATAGAACAAAGCCAAATTTTGATATGACTATTTGGTTTTACAATAATGAAATTGATATGGTTTATAAAGTTTTGCAAAATTTTGATGATCCATATGTAGAAAATTTAAGAGATAATTTTTCTGCTAGTTGAAGTCTTATTTGAAAAGTAGTTTCTTCTGTTGATTTTAGACCTTTACCTTGACCAAATACTTCTGGAAGATATATTATTGTTTATAGTGTTTCTGATGTTGCTTGAAATAGAAAAACTAAAACTAGGCAAGTATGGATTAGATGAGGTTCTAAAAGTATTGCACATGTTCCAATGGATATTTGTAATGAAACTAATTGAGATCATTCTTGAGATTATCATGATTGAAAATGTGAATGAAAATATAATTTAATTAATGAAGAAGAAAATTATAGAAAAGAAAGAAAAATTTATAATTTAGCATTAAAGAAAATAAATGATATTTCTGATATTAAGAAATATAATGCAAATGAAGAAAATGTTAAAAAATTTGAAAAATTGATTATATCTAAATACTGAAAAATAATATCAAAATTTTCACAATATAGAAAAAATAAATTAATTAAAAAAATGAATTTATTATTAGAAAAAATATTTAATAAAGAAAACTTATCTAAAAAGGATAAAAATTTAATAGATATAATTATTGCATTAAAACAAATTATTTTAAAAAAATAATTTGTTTTTTTTGAGTTTGATTTTTTTGAATAAAGTAATATACTTTAGATTAATTATTTATTAACAATATATGTAATATGATAAAAAATATATGAATTAATATAGTTGAAAATGAATGACATTTTTTAATAACAACTTCTATAGATGACTGAATATATGCTGAATGAAAGACACTAGAAGATGCATTAATTAATTTTTTAGATGTATTTAAAATTGTAAAAGAATTAAAGCAAAATATTATTTTTAAAGAAGAAAATAATTTTATTCCAAATATAAATAAGAATTTATTTAGCTTACCTATATCTATATAATGGTTTCAATTGATTATTACTGAATTAAGAAAAAAATAAAAAAATTAGGATTTATTTTTTATAGAGAAGCAAAATGAAGTCATGAAGTTTGGTATAATAAAGAATTATGAAAAACTATAATTTTACCAAATCATTGAAAAAAAGATTTTAAGAAATGAACATTATCTTCTATAATAAGATCTACTGGATTATCAGTTAAAGATTTTTGGAATTTATAAAAAAAAATATATGTCAAAAATAATAAAATTAGATAAAATATTGGCCAATCAAATTGCTGCTTGAGAAGTAGTTGATAGGCCTTTTTCTGTTGTAAAAGAATTAGTAGAAAATTCTATTGATGCTGGTGCAACTCAAATAAAAGTTGAAATAAAAGAAGGTGGGATTGAAGAAATTATTATTACAGATAATTGAGAATGAATAGAAAAAGAAGACTTAAAAGTTGTTACTGAAAAATATACAACTTCAAAAATAAAATCACTAGATGATTTATATAATGTTATGACTTTTGGTTTTAGATGAGAAGCTTTAGCTTCTATTTCTTCAGTTTCTAAATTTCAAATTATTTCCAAAAAAGATAATTCAAATTTTTGATATTCATTAGAAACTATAGATTGAATAAATTCAGATATTACAGAATTTCCTTGTGAAACTTGAACAAAAATTATAGTTAAAAATCTTTTTTATAATACTCCTGCAAGACTTAATTATCTTAAAAAACCAAGAACAGAATATTCTTATATTTCAGATTTTTTAAAACAAATAGCATTAAGTTATCCAAAAATTTCATTTGAATTAGTTAATGATGATAAATCTATTTTTAAATATAGAGCTTGAGAAGATTTACAAACTAGAATTTATAATATTTATTGAGAAGAATTTTCTTCTAATTTATTAAAAATTGATTTTATTATGTCTGGAATAAATATTTCAGGTTATATTTCTGACCCAAAAGTTAGTTTCTGATCAAATAAAAAACAAGCACTTTTTGTTAATAATAGAATTATTAAATCTCCACTTATTTTTAAAGCTATAAAAGATGCTTATAATAGGTTTATCCCACACTGACAATATTCTTGATATGTTTTGAATATTGCTGTGAATCCAACTGAAGTTGATGTAAATGTCCACCCAAGAAAGCTTGAAGTTAGATTTGCTAATGAATCAACTATTTTTAGATGAATATATCATGCAATTCAAGATAAATTAGATAGTGTTAGTTTATACCCCCTATCCCCAACCCTTTCCCCCCAAGGGAGAAAGGGAGTAGAACAAAAATATTGAAAGGCAGATAAGGGGCAACAATATTACACAGGTTCATGAACAAAATTTAAATCATATTCTCCATATAAAAATACATATCCAAACCCAAATCAATGACAAATAAAAAATGCTTTTAATTTTTCTGAAAAAATATGTAGAGATGTTCCGTTGGAACATCTAAATAATAAAAAAGATGTATTTAATAATAAAAAAGATGTATCAGCGATACATCTCTACAATAATAGTAGAGATGTTCCGTTGGAACATCTAAATTCTGACCTATCAATAACACCACTTTGAAAAATAATCTGACAAATGCATAATTCATATATTATTGTCCAGACAGAAAATTGAATGACAATATTAGATCAACATGCTTTAGCTGAAAGAGTTATTTATGAAAAACTTGTAAACACACAGTATAAAGGAAAAACTCAATGATTATTAATTTGAGAATCAATTAATTTAAATCAGAATGAACTAGACATAGTAGACAAATATAAAAATATTTTTGAAGAAATGTGATTTGAAATAGAAATTATGTCTAGTTGAATTTTAATGATAAATGCAATTCCTGATTTTATTAAAAAAGAGAAAATATCAAATATTATAGAGTGAGTGATTGTAGACATATGAGAACTTTGAAATAAAAAAAGTCTTACTTTGGAGGAAGTAAGAAATAAAATATTTGCTTATACAAGTTGTCGTTCAGCAATCAAATTTGGGCATAAATTAAGTCTTTTTGAAATGAATAAATTATTAAATGATTCTGTTTTAGATTATTCATCTACTTGTCCACATGGACGTCCAGTTGTCTATGATATAAATCTTATGGATTTACAAAATAAATATGAAAGATAAAAAAAAAGGGTGAACACAAGATTCACCCCTACTAAATTCTGTAAGAGCAGTACCTTGTGTCTGCCCTTTTTTTATACATAAACCCAAGGAGCTATCATATATAGAATTGTTCAACTAAGAAGTAATACAATTAATCATATTAATGATTTTTGTATATAATCTTTTGCTGAATTTTTTATTCATTCATTAGCTCATCACATTGAATACATTATTCATCATACAACAAGAGCTAAAACTGAAAATAATCATGCTATAAATGTAAAATACTTTATCATTTGTCACATTACTTGCATAATAGCTCAAAATCATCTTTCTGTAGTACATACATAAAGATTTTTTTCTCAATTAAAAACACAGTTAGCTCATGGAACTTTAGCAGTAACTTCAACTACATTATCTCATTCTGCATATGTATTAGAAATATTTCATATTAATCAAAATAGAGATATTATTAATAATATTTTTACAATAATTTTCATATTTATTTTATATTAAAGTAGTTAAATCATTTAAGAATGTTACCATTACTAGTAATAATACTGTTGCAATTAGAGTATTGATAATAATACTTTTTGCTTTTTTTGTTTTTTCCTCCTCTCAATTTGCAGTTATATAAATATATCAAGCATAAGTTAAGAAAATCATAGCTACTGGTCATGCAAATAATAATGCCATATCTACTCATTTTGAAAAAATATAACTTGCTGATCAAGTTCATCATGATAATTTTCATGTGATTGCAACTTGCTTCCATGCTTCAATAAATCAAACAAAAATCATTGCAAATATTGAATAAAGTAATTTTTCTTTACCTTCTTTAATTTTTTCATCTCTTCATCTAGCAGTCATCATTTTAATACCAGCCATTATAATTACAAAAACAGCAATTACAAAGATAAATACTTCTATTGCATCAATTATATTTGCAAGTATTCAATTATTAAATAAATCCATATTTATTAATAAGTTTCTTGAATTTGGGTCTGAAAATGATCATTCTCAACCTGAGATAGTTTTATTTCAATTTGGGAATGTAATTGCTTCATATATTACTCAAGGAACATTTATAAAAACAATTGCTATAAGAGTATACCAAAGTTGAGATTTAGTTTTTGTTAATTCTCAATCATCAGCTCACATAGACATTATCATTTTTCATCAAACAAAAACTATATAAACTACAAGTAAGGCTTGTAATATAACTTTTGCAGTTTTTAGTAAAGAAAATCATAAATCATTAGCAGCTTCTATTACATCCGAATTACCTGTTTTATCTATAGTAACTTGAGTAATTTTTCAAGTATCTAAATCTCAAAGATTGATTGCTCAAGCATTTGCATTTATTATAAATAATGATGATATTAATCATATTATTATAAGTAATTTTATTATTGTTTTTTTCATAATTATTTAGTTAATTCAGGAGTTAGGAAAAAAGTTAATATAAGATAATTCATTATAAGTAGAACTATTCATATAATTATATATAGTATTGATTTTTTAGCTTTTTTAATTTTTTCATCTTCTCAGTTAGAGAATATTATTTGAGAACCTGCAAATATTATCATTAATACTACTGCAATTCAAACAAATCAATTTAACCAATTAATTAATGTAAAAATAATTTGAGCTCAATCACTTAAAGTTTTTTCGTTACTACAACTTACTCAATCTACTTTACATAATGTTTGAGAATAAGTTGCTGAAACAATATAAGATGATAGTTTAATTACAATAAAACCTATAAAAGCATGTAGTACTGAAATTTTTCATTGCTTAGCTTTTTCTTCATCTCAACCAGCAGTAATTAATTTGTAAAATGAAAATATCATAATACCTACAAAAAAGAATGCTGCTGCAGTTTCAAGTAATTTAACTAAAGGATCTATAATATTTGCTACAAGTCATCAAGCAATTTCAGAACCAATTTTTTTATTATAAATTGTAGAAACATAAGAATATGCTATTTGCATAACAATAATTCAAACTGTTATCCATTTAAATCATTTTTTAAATTTTTCAAATTCTTCATCACTTCATCATTCTGTAAATAATAATTTAAGAACAGTTATTAAAAGATATACAGAAGCAAGTGCTAAAAATATATTTTTTAAAGATTGAGCTATTTTTAATATAGTATAATAAATTCAAGCTTCTCATTTTACATCAGTTTTTATAAAATCTTTATCTCAATTTCATAATTTTTCTAATACAGAATTTGTTAATCAATTATCTTGTGTTTTATTATTTGAATCTAATTTTTGATCATATTTATTTGTTGATACTCATGCATTACCTGTATTTGGAGCTGCATTAACTCATATTATTCCAAATGTAAATAATATAGTTATTATTAATAGAGATTTTAATATTTTTTTCATTTTTTTTATTTTTATTTTTATTTTTATTTTTTTGCTAATCTGGCATAATACCTAATCTAGCTTCAATTTCCATATCAACATATTTTTTCTTTCTACCATATTTTCTTCTTGAATATTCTTTTATTACTCAAGCAATCTTTCTATTTTGGTATGTATTATCCCATATTGTTTTAATATCAAATGGCCTTGAAGAAGAATTATCTATATTTAATTTTACATAAGTTGTATAATTAGCAACTCATATAATATCTTGTTGTGATAATACTGGAGCATATTCTTTTTCCATATATTCAGCATCATCAGCACCAACTTTAAAAGATTGAATTGTACCTGCATTACCAAATACAGCATCTTTAATAGATGGTTTATCTCATTTTTTAGCACCACTTCATCAAATTTGAGCAATAAATTGATGAGCCATAATCAGAGCAAGATGATATTTTCTGGCTTCAGATAATATTTCTCAAAAAGTTTCAGTTGCAAAATTTTGAAATTCATCTACATAAAGATAAAAATCTTTTCTATCTTCTTCTGCCATATCAGCTCTTGCCATTGCTGCCATATTAATTTTTGAAACAAATATTAATCAAAGTAGCTGAGCATTTAGAGCACCAATTTTACCTTTAGAAAGATTTACTAATAATACCTTTTGATTATCCATAATATCTCTAATATTAAATGCAGATTTTGGTTGTCCAATAATATTTCTAATAGTTGTATTAGTTACAAAAGGTCAGAATTTAGAAGAGAAATAAGGTATCATTTCTTGTTTTTCTCTATCTCAAGTATTTGCATATTCATGTTCCCAAAAAGATTTTACAACAGGATTTTTTACTTTTGAAGATTTAAATTTTAGAAATGCTTCATCTGTAAATAATCTTGGAACATCAATAATTGTACCTCCATCTTCTTCATCTTCCATCAAAGTTAAACATCAATTTCTGAAATAATGTTGAATTCTTGGTCAAAATACTTCATCACCAAAAATTTTAATAAAAATTTCAGTAGCATCCATAGCAGCTCTGTCCATTTCTCTTTTTCTTATTTCAGGATCTGTACCTAATATTTCTAACATATTCAATCACATTGGCCTTTGATCATCAGCTGGATCAAAAATTATTGTATCTTTTGCTCTTTCTTTGGGTGCAAAACTTAAGACATCTTCTACTAAATCTCCATGTGGATCAATTACACAAAGTCATTCTCAATTCCGAAGATCTTGCCTTGCAAGGTAACCAATATATACTGATTTACCTCAACCTGATTTTCAAATTACATAATGGTGTCTTGATCTATCTCATTTATCAAAATAAATAGGTGTTTTTTTATTCCTATATTCATTCCAACCAAGTAAAACTCAATCTTTATATACTGGAAAACCTCATAAGTGCCTATGAACATGTTTTACTTTTCAATTTTTATCTTTTTCTGGAAGGATAGTTTTTTGAGTAGGTGTTTTTAGATTATGTGGAGCAGGTAATTTTTTATATTCTAACCAATTTATTAGTGGTGATTTATTATATGTAACATCTGGAAAATGAAACATTGTTGAAACTTCATCAGCTGAAAAATAAGAAATATTTTGTAAAAATCATACTAATTTATGTTTAAATGCAAAATATCTTATTGGTGTAAATAAAAATGGCATTGAGTCTTCAAGAATTTGAGGATTGTCCAAACTATTATTATATTCATCAGTAAATATTGATGCTGCAGCAACTATAGCATGAACTCATTGTTCACATTCTTTATATTCTGGTGATGAAACTAATATTCTAATAGATGTTTCAAATGCTGGTTGTGCCGCTGCTTCTCACATAAGTTTTTGACTTTCAGTTTCAGCTTGATTAAATATCTTATATGAATCTCATTCACTAGCTCATGGAGCATTATTTCAACCAGCAATCATTGAATCACTTCATTGAATTAGAGCAACTATTGGATTAAATAAAATTCAAAATGGTTTCCATAAAAATTTTAAGATACCATTTCTTCATTTTTTATATTGTCATTTAGCAACTAATCATGCTGCTTTTTTAGCTTTTTTATTCCAACTTGATCATTCAGGTTTTATAACTACCTGATATACAGCAGAATCATTTTTATCCAATCAACCAAATACATTTATAAAATTATTTAATGGATCATCTTCTAAATATTTGTAAGTTTTTATTGGAAACACATCATCATGTTCTTTTCATAAAGATGCAGCTCTTAATTTATATCATTTTTTATTTAATTTTACATAATCTTTTGTTGGATCAACAATAATAATTTCAGCATTATTATACATTGAAGTTAAATGCTGAGATATTAAATTTACATAATTTTTATAAGTAACTACAAAAAATGTAACTTGTCATTTATTATAAACAAGTTCAAGTGAAATTTTTGAATGCCCAAAAATTCAGTTAAGTAAAGTATCTTTTAATCATGCTTCTGCTAATTTATGAATAGCTTTATAAAACATAGACATTATACCTGCCTTTTCTTTGAAATCTTTTTTAGTTGCTTGTTCCTTATCTAATTTTGAGTCTGCTCTTGGAAGAGTTACTTTCAAATATCTTAAATTTTTTGAATAATAAAGTTCAAAAAATAATTTTATAATTTTATAAATAAATAATAAAGCTATTATTATAAAAACAATTTTAAATCAAATTATTGTCCAATATTTTAATGTATCTATGAATCCTAAAGATTCTTCAACTCTTTTAAAGTCAGTATTATATAATGATCAATTATATTTTGATTCAGGATTTCAAGTAAGACTTGCAAAACCCCTTTCTATTCATGTTAGAAAAGCTATTATTATATAAAAAAGTTTTTGTATTTGTTTCATTTAAAATATTTTAAAGTTTTATTTTAAATATATTATCATAATATTATAAAATAATCTAATAAAGTAGCTTGACATATTTTAAAAAATAAGGCAAAAAAAAACTTAAAAAATTAATTTTAAGTTTTTATGAATTATACTAATTCAACAGTAGCACCAGCTTCAGTTAATTTAGCTTTGATTTCTTCAGCTTCAGCAGCATCTAAATCTTTTTTAATTGCACCACCATTATCAGCTAAACCTTTAGCTTCTTTTAATCCAAGACCAGTAATTTCTCTAATTACTTTAATAACAGCAATTTTAGAAGCACCAGCATCTTTTAATTCAACTGTTTTAGTTGAACTTTCTTCAGCAGCACCACCTTCAGCAGCAACCATAACTGGAGCAGCAGCAGAAACACCAAATTCTTCTTCCATAGCTTTAACAAGATCGTTTAATTCAACGATAGATAATTCTTTTACTAAATCCATAATGCTAGAAGCATTTTTACATAAATCAGCCATAATAATTTTATTATTTTATAAATATATTTAAAAGTATAGTTATACTCACTATACGGAGTCTAATTATTAATAATTAGCTATTATCTCTATTATAAAAATAGAGATAATTTGCCAAGCATCAATTATGCTTCAGTTTCTTCTTTTTTCACTTCAATTTGTGATAAATTTTCTTTTCCTTGAGCTTCAACTTCTGTAGCAGCTGCATCAAGAAATCTTGCCATTCCAGAAAGTGGAGACATCATAGAACCAACCATTCTTGAAAGTAAAGTTTCTCTTGAAGGCATACCAGCAATTTCTTTAGTTGCAGCAGCATCCATAACACTTTCTTCAAAGTATGAACCAGTCCAAGACATTTTTTCTTCACCAGGTTGACCTTTTTTCATAAAGTCATTAACTTTACCAAGACCAGCAACTGCATCTTCATTAGATAATACTAAAGCAATTTGATTTGGTAATAATGAATCATCAATTTCAACATTGTAAACTTCTTTAAAAGCAATTTTAATAAAAGTTTTTTTAGCTAAATGAAATTCAGCATTAACTTCTCTTAAATTAACTCTTAGAGTTGTAACTTCTTCTACTGTTAATCCTTTATTAGTAGTAAAACCAACACTATTAGCAGCTGTTAGTTTTGCTTTTAATGCAGCCAAAACTTCTTCTTTTTTAGTTCTTGTAAGAGCCATTTGTATAATAATTATTTTTATAAAAAACCTTTTTTCATTATGATAATGAAAAAAGGTTTTGTTTTCTTTAAAATTGTATTTTTAGAAAATTGTTCTTTTTTTACTATCTCGGTGGGACTTATTTAATTGCCTACTGTCTTTGATAACTTATTAAGTGCAGCTATTATAATTATTTCTTAGATATGTCAAAACTTTTTTAAACTTTTTTATTTTATTTATCATTTTTTTTTGACAAAATAGAAAAAGAGACTATATTTCTAGGAATTATAATTTAAATAAATTAAAAAATTAATGGTAAATAAATCAGATAAAAATAATGTAGATGATTATTATAAAAAAGTTACTACAGATAAGGAAAAAACTACTACTAAAAAGCCTATAGTAAAAAAAGCTTTTAAAGTTAGAGCAAAAAAGGTAATAAAGAAAAAACCTGCTAATACAGGTGAACCTAAAACTGCTGAGGAAATTCAAGCAAATGTTGATAGAAGAGTAGCTAATATTAATAAAAAGTTTGCAAATACAAATAAAGAGTCTTGAGAAAATAATAAAAAACCAAGAGTTTTTTCTAATGAAAAAAATTCTGGAGAAAAAAAAGCAGATTATAAATCATATAAAAGACCAGATAAACAAAAGAAAAAACCTTTTGTTCAAAGTATAGGTGTGGCAAAAAAATATGAATGAAATAAAGATTTTATTAAAGGAAGAGATGAAAATTTTAAAAAAGATGGAAAAAGACCATTTGTAAAAAGAGCAACTGTTAATAACGGTGCAAATTCTTCTTTTAAAACTAGATGAGAAGATAACTCTAATAAAAACAAAAATTTTGGTCAAGATAAAAGAAGGGGTGCTGGAAAAAGATATGATAACAAAAAGAATAGTGGTTTAAAACCATATAATAAAGGTAGAAAATATAAAAAGTTTGATGAAATTCAAGATAATGGTTTTTCAAGAGCTAAAGTGACTACTGCAAAAAAAATAGAAAAAAAAGTAGAAGATATTAAACAAAATCTTACTTTAAAAACAGGTGAAGTTATTGTTGGAGAAGTATTAACACTAAAAGAATTATCAGAAAAAATTGGGGTAAACTTAGTAAAACTTATTGCTGAGTTTATGAAAAATTGAATGATGGTTAACATTAATTCAAAAATTGATTTTGATTCAGCTAGTATTGTTGCAGAAGTATTTGATATAAAATTAATAAAAGATACATCAGCTGGTTTAAAAGTTGAAGACTTATTAACTGGTAATATTTCTGAATTATTGCAAGAAGATGATAATGCTCAATTAGAAGAAAGACCTCCAGTAATAAGTATTATGGGACATGTTGATCATGGTAAAACATCATTACTTGATAGAATTAGATCTATTTCAACAAATGTTACTGATTGAGAAGCTGGTTGAATTACTCAAAGTATTTGAGCTTACCAAGTAGAAAAAGAAGGTAAAAAAATTACTTTTCTTGATACTCCAGGTCATGAAGCTTTTACAGTTATGAGAGCTAGATGAGCAAAAGCAACAGATATTGCTATATTAGTAGTTGCTGCTGATGAATGAGTAAAACCTCAAACAGTTGAATCTATTAATCATGCAAGAGAAGCAGGTATTCCTGTTATTGTTGCAATTAATAAAATGGATAAAGAATGAGCTAATCCTGATCATATAAAAGGACAATTAGCTGAAAATGGTTTAACTTCTGAAGATTGGGGAGGAGATACTCCTATGATTCCAGTTTCTGCTAAATCAGGTTTTGGTATAGATGAATTATTAGAAATGATTCTTCTTACAGCTGAAATGAAAGAATTAAAAGCAAATAAAAATAGAAAAGCAGTAGCTACAATTATTGAATCACATCTTGATTCTAAATTAGGTCCTGTTTCAACAGTATTAATAAATACTGGTACAATGGAAAAATGAGATAATATTGTTTGTAATGATAGTTTTTGAAAAATTAAAGTTTTGAAAAATTATGAAAATAAAAATGTTAAATTTGCTTTTCCAGGTGACCCAGTTATGATTGTTGGTTTAGATAAAGTAGCAGCAGGTTGAGATATTGTTCAAGTAGTAGTTGATTGAGCTATGGCTAAAACTAAAGCAACTGAATATAGAGATATTATTCTTGCTAAAAAGAGAAATGAAGTTTCAGGTTTAGAAATTCTTATGTCAAGAATTAAAGCAGGTTCTTTAAAACAATTAAAACTGGTAGTTAAAACTGATTCTAATTGAAGTTTAGAAGCTATTAAAGTTGCTCTTCAAAAATTATCAACTCCAGAAACTAATGTTGCAATTATTCATTCTTGAGTAGGTAATATTACAGAGTCAGATATTATAATGGCTAGTTCTTCAAAAACTATATTAATTTCATTTAATGTAGATGTTGTTCCAACTGCTAAAAGAACTTTGGAAGATGAAAAAGTTGAATATATTGAATCAAAAGTAATTTATCATATTACAGAAAAAATTGAAAAAATTGTTTCTGGTATGCTTGATCCAAAAGAAGTTGATATTGAATTAGGTAAAGCTAAAGTTGGTTGAATTTTTTATACTTCTAAAGAATTTACAATTCTTGGTCTTATAATGCAAGATGAAAATAAAATTGAAAAAGGTGCTAAATTAAGAGTTATTAGAAAAAAATCTAAAATTGGTGATTGAAAAATAGAATCTTTGAAATCTTGAATTGAAGAAGTTAAAGAATTAGAAGGACCAATTGAATGTTGAATTAAATTTGTTTGAAATGTTGAAATTGAAATGTGAGACTATCTTGAAATTTATAAAACAATTATTGAAAAATAAAAAAATAAGGACAGACACAAGGTCTGTCCCTACATTATTTTTTGTAGGGGTGAACCTTGTGTTCACCCTTTTTTTCTGGATTCGCCAAGTGGTAAGGCAAGGGACTCTGAATCCCTCATCATAGGTTCGAATCCTATATCCAGAACCATAATAACTAAAAAATAGGATGAGAAGTTTATGCCCCCTTGTGGGGTAAATCCTATATCCAGAACCATTTTAAAAAAAATAAAAACACAAAAAAATACTAAATTAAATTTAGTATTTTTTTGTGTAATTTTTATTTACTTCTTTTTCTTTCACCTTCTTTAAGATATTTTTTTCTTAATCTAATAGATTCAGGAGTTATTTCTACATATTCATCTTCAGAAATATAGTCAATAGCTTCTTCTAAACTCATTATTTTTGGTGGAGTAAGTTTTAATGCTTCATCTGTCCCAGATGCTCTTACATTAGTTAATTTTTTATTTTTAGTAGCATTTACTGTTAAATCTTGATCTTTTGAAGATTCACCAATAATCATACCTTCATAAATTTCAGTAGTAGGTTTAATAAAAATTGTACCTCTATCTTGAAGATTAAATAATGAATAAGCCATGGCTTTACCATTTTCCATTGAAATCATAGAACCTCTAGCTCTTTTTTCAATAGCCCCCTTATATGGAACAAATTCTTCAAAACTACTTGAAATTAGACCTTCACCTTTAGTCATTGTAGTAAATTCAGATTTAAATCCAAGTAAACCTCTAGTTGGAACTATAAATTCTAATGAAACAAGACCATTATCTTCAATCATATTTGTCATTTCACCTTTCCTTTTACCTAAAGCTGCAATAACAGAACCTTCATCTCCAGTTGGAACTGTAATACTAACTTTTTCAACTGGTTCCATTTTAACACCATCTTCTTCATGCATAATTACAATTGGTGCACCAACTTGTAATTCAAAACCTTCTCTTCTCATTGTTTCAATAAGTACAGATAAATGTAATTCTCATCTACCTGCAACCTCATAATTATCACCGCTTGAGAAATCAACTTTCATACCAACATTTGTTTCTAATTCTTTTTCTAATCTATCTCTAATTTGTCTAGAAGTAACTAAAGTTCCTTCTCTACCTGTAAATGGAGAATTATTTACTAAGAATTCCATTTTAAGAGTTGGTTCATCAATAGTAATAGCTGGCATTGGTTCAGCTCCTTCAATTGAAGAAAGAGTTTCACCAACAAATATATCAGCAATACCAGCAACAGTAATAATATCACCAGCAAGAGCTTCAGTAGCTTCAACTTTTTCTAAACCTTCATTAGTAAGAATTTTAGTAAGTTTACCTTTTCTTTCAACACCATTATTATCAGTAATATAAATATCTTGACCAATTTTAGCAACCCCTTGATATACTCTACCAATACCTAATCTTCATAAGAAATTATCAAAACCTAAATTAGCAATTTGCATTTTAAATGGAGCACCAGCATCATTATCAGCTTCTTTTACATTTTCCATAATATAGTCTAAAAGTGGAGTAATATCTTTTTTCTCATCATCTAGATTTCTATAAGCTATACCTTCTCTAGCAATAGCATAAACAGGTTCATTTAATAATTCTAATTGATCATCAGAAGCACCTAATTGAACAAATAAATCAAATAATTGATCAACAACCCAATCTGGTCTAGCTGATGGTTTATCCATTTTATTAATTACTACAACTGGATGTAATCCAAGCTCTAAAGATTTTTTAAGTACAAACTTAGTTTGAGGCATAGGCCCTTCATAAGCATCAACCACCAAACAAACAGAATCAACTGTTCTTAAAACTCTTTCTACTTCTGAACCAAAATCAGCATGCCCTGGAGTATCAACAATATTAATTTTGTTACCTTTATAAGTAATACCAGTATTTTTTGAATAAATAGTAATACCTCTTTCTTGTTCTTGAGCATTAGAATCCATAGCTCTTTCTTCTAAACCTTTTCTTTCATCAAAATTATCATCAGCTTTTAAAAGCTCATCTACTAAAGTAGTTTTACCATGATCTACATGGGCAATAATTGCAATATTTCTAAATTTTTTGATATCAGACATATTTTTAAATTATGTTAATTAAAATAATACAAAAATTAAGGCTAGAAACATTTACCCAGTCTTAAATTTTATAATCAAAGATATTATAAGAATAAAAAAATAAAAGCAAATAATATTTATGAAATATTATCTATTTTTTTTTATTTAAAAAATAAATTTAATATTTAGCAAGTAAAAGTATTTGCAAAATATTACTATTATATGTTATAATTATTTTAATATAATTTATAAAAACTAATATAAAAGAATAAAATGACTACAACAAAGATAAATTCTATGAAAAAAGTTAGATTATTAATTCATTCAGAAAATAATGTTAATAAATTAATGAACTATTATAATATAGTTGAAAAACTATTATATCATTATAAAAGAGTTTTAAATAAGGCAAAAGAAATGGAAGCTATTCAATTATTACAAAAGATTAGAATGGTTATGATTGAAAAAATAAGTATTGTTTAAAAGAACAAAGAATTCATATTCTTTGTTCTTTTCTTTTCTTTTCTTTTCTTTTCTTTTCTTTTATTTTATTTTATAAATAATTACTTTTTGTTCTTTTCAATTAAACTCTTTCTTAAAAGTTTTTATTCTTTGAAATCATTTAAACTCTTTTTTTTCATTTAGTAGAAAATCTAATTTAGGTCTATATTTAGCAAAGTCTAAAGTATCAACTATTAAATAATCAATTTTATTAAATTTTGCATAAACTAATAAATCAGTTAAAGATGATGTATATGGTGTTATAAATCTATTATTTGTTTCAGAATAATATGTAACTATCGGGAATCTTTCTAAAATATTAAGATTGCTTCTATCCCCTTTATGAAAGGGGATTATAGGGGAATTTTTGTTAGTGTATTTATTGTTTTCATTTAACCAAGTTCAGGCTATTTTTTTAATTTCATATTTTTTATCTGCTGTTTCATAAGTATTATAATAACTTAATAATCATAAAGAATATAATAAAACAATATTTAAACTTAAAAATATTTTTATAAAGGAGTGCATTGAAAATTTATTTTTATTAAGAGGTTTTTTTGAAAAACCAGTCCACGTAAAAGATATATTCTTATCTATAGTTTGTATTGCATAAACAATTATAACTAAAAATAATGGTAAAAATATTATAAAATATCTATTTAAAGTAAAAAATAATGTAAAAAATACTGAAGCTATAAAGAAAAAACTAAATAAAATGATTAGAATATCTCTTTTTTTATTTTTATATAAGTTAAAAATTCAAATAACAAAAAGTAATAATGGAATAGTTATTACTATTAAAAAGATTTTATTTTTATAGAAAAAATTTGAATGAATATTAAAATAAAGACCTCTTGCATTTCAATCAATAATATTGGGTAAATTTTTTGAATATAATTTTTTTTGATTTTCTAGCCAATTATTTAGAAATCTTGTTTTATCTTCTAATATATAATTTTTTAAAGTTATTTGAGTTTTTGGCTTATTATATTTTAAACCTCAAGCAAAACCTGCAATTAAATGTTTTTTATCAGGAGTTAACTCAGCAACTGCTTTTTCAAATCCATCATCATCCATTTGAATTTTTCATCTCATTATAGCTTGTCTAAGATTAGAGCTTCATTTATTTGAAAGTCCCCAATCTCATGTCAAATTATGTAAATGATAAATATATGGAGAAACAAAAAGTCAAAAAGATAGAATAAGTAGAATATTAAAACTTAAGAATTTACTTGTAGGGAATGAAAATTTTCATTCCCTACTTTTAATCAATAATATTAAACTAACTAATCAAATTGCTCATAAATAAATAAAAGCCTCTCATCTAGTAAAATACATTAATGCAATCAAAAATCAAAATGCTATTCAATCACTTATTCTAGGTTCTTCAATAAAATTTTGTAGAGCTAGTACTATTAATAAAAATAGAGGTATGTATATATTTTCTGATAATATAGTAATATTAAAATGTAATAATATTGGTGATAAAAAAAATAATAAAATTAATAATATTAAATATTGTTTAGTTAAATATTGTTTTGCTATTTTATAAAGTAAAATTCAAGAAATATTAAATAAAATGATATTTAGAATTTGTGCTGATAAAAAATTATTATTTAAAAAGAAATTAATGGCAGCAATTGGTATTGAATATAAAAATCAGAACCAACCAGTTCCAAATCATTCTAAAGAAAGAGTGTTGAAATAATTACTCATTTGTAAATATGCAAAACTATCAGCTACTTTTAAGACTTCATTTAGTCATAAAAAATAAATATGAATAGCTGTTCAAATCAAAAAAGTAAAAAAAAGTAAGATTTTGTACATAAAATAAAGTTAATATTAATTATTTTAGATAATACTCTAAAAACAAAAAAAATAAACTAAAAATTAATTTTAGTTTATTTTTTATTAAATTATTATTTAACTTCTCTAAGTCTAGCAGCTTTACCAGTAAGTTCTCTGATAAACTTAATAGATTTTCTTCTAACTTTAAATTGTCTAAGAATAACAATTTCTTTAATAGTAGGAGAATGGATGGCAAAGATTTTTTCAACACCAAATGCTCCAATTTTTCTTCTAACAGTAATAGTTTTTTCAAGAGCTGATTTACCAGCAGTTTTAATAACTAAACCTTTATATTTTTGAATTCTTTCTTTTCCATTTTCTTTAATTATAATAGAAACTTCAATTTCCATACCAGTTTTAACTTCTGGTCTACCTTCTTGTAAAAATGCTTTTTGAGCAGCTTTTACTATATTAGAATTACTCATAATTATCTTTATTTATTTTATAAAATTTCAATATTGCTTTGAAAACGAGCATATCATATAAAAAAAAAAGATAAAAGCAAGTTTTTATTTAACCTTTTTTATATATCATCTGATTTTTTTTAATCTATTTCTTTATTAGAAATAATAAATCATTTATCTTTTTTTTGTACTCTACCAGAAATTACAAATTTTTCTAAACATTGATTATATGTAAAAAATAGTCAGGTTGTGTAGAAAGAGATTATGAGTAAAATTCATAAAATTTGAAAGAATCAACTTTAAATCATAACCTCTTTCCAATGCACAAACTGACTAAAATTACTCCATTTA
>Ga0256827_10000466_pt1 | contig 25222 bp, 24 predicted proteins | sample CV84metaG_FD_185977 | JGI IMG/M metagenome (GOLD analysis project Ga0256827, IMG submission 185977) | Hydrothermal vent microbial communities from East Pacific Rise, Pacific Ocean - CV84 | ecosystem: Environmental > Aquatic > Marine > Hydrothermal vents | place: Pacific Ocean: East Pacific Rise...
TTGCTTGGGTGACAGGGTTGAAATTAGGAATTTTATAGGTAGTAGTCTTTTAGTTTACTGTAAATTTGGTCTGATAAATATATAGGGAAAATACTTATTTTAGAGTAAATGACCGAACAGAGTATACTCCATCCGATCAAAGATATGGTGAAATAAAAAACTATTTTGTTAATGTAACAAATTTAGGATTTTTTACAATTTCACCGATCAACTTCTGTACTGCAAGAGGGAATGATCTTTGCATCTCACTACATGCTGACATTGCTGAAAAACTTGATTCATAGTCATATCTTGATTTAACTTGATAACTTGAACCATTTGTTGATTTCACTGTCATCAAGAACTCCCAATATGCATTACCAAATACAGTACTTCCATATGTCTTATCTAAATTTGCTGTAATCACTCTTTTTGCATTTTCATCAAACATATCTGAAATGATCAACTCTTTTTTCAATGCATTTTGAATATAAGAAGCAAAGGTCTCACCTTTAGGTGTTCCAATAGGTGTAGCCAATCTACACATTGTAGATCTCTCTCCTCTTCCTGAATCTGTAAACTCTCCAAGGTTTACCTTATTTGCTGTTTTAGAAATGCTTTTTAATGCCAATAGATTATTTGTTGATACAGAATAATCATGCACTTTATTCGCACATCCACTTAAAGCCATTACGGCAACAATTGCTAAAATACCATGAAATATTTTTTTCATAGATCTCCCCTTTTTTAATTGAATTAAGATTGAATTATAAATAATTCTAAAAGAGTATAATATAAAAAAGTCAAAGAATGTTAAAAAAGTATTTTTATTAGAAAAAGATAACTGCTATTTTAGATTTTATTCAAAATAGCAGTTTAGTAGATATATTTATTTTGCAGCGTTTTTCTTATCAGTACATGACCGAACGGAACGAGCCCATTCAACCAAAGATACAGTGAAATAAAAGAAACTATTTAGCATTCTTTTTATCACGAGCCATACGTTTACGAACCACTGGATCTAACGACTTCTTACGAATACGAACAGACTCAGGTGTAATCTCGATAAGCTCATCTTCTTCAATCCACTCCATCGCAGACTCAAGCGTGATTTTTCTAGGAGTTACCAGTTTCACAGCGTCATCTGTACCAGATGTTCTCATATTTGTCAGTGCTTTACCTTTAAGTGGGTTCACATCTAAGTCACCAGGTCTTGCAGACTCACCGATAACCATACCTGAGTATACTTTTTCTTGTGGGCTGATGAACATCACACCACGTGCTTGAAGGTTGAAGATAGAGAAGGCTACTGCTTCACCATCATCCATAGATACCAATGCACCTGGTGTACGAGATACAACTGTTCCTGTATAAGCTCTGTATTCTAAGTAAGAGTGGTTCATGATACCTTCACCTTTAGTGTCTGTCAAGAATTCATTTCTAAACCCTATGAGTCCACGTGCAGGGATTTCAAATTCAAGTCTGATAGTCCCGTCAGGCATGGGTGTAAGTAAAGTCATGTTTGCTTTTCTTTTACCTAGTTTTTCGATGGCAACACCTTGGAACTCTTCTGGAACATCTACTACAAGGTGCTCAAATGGCTCCATTTTTACACCGTTTTCTTCTTTGGTTACAACTTCTGGACGTGCTAGCATAAATTCAAAACCTTCACGTCTCATATTTTCTGCCAAAATACCGATTTGAAGTTCACCTCTACCTGAAACTTTGAAAGACGCATCTCCCATAGGTTCCATACGCATAGCGATGTTTGTTTCCATCTCTTTTTCAAGACGTTCTTGGATTTTGTTAGATGTTACGTGCTTACCTTCTTGACCAGCAAGAGGACCATTGTTTACAGACATAATGACTGAAAGTGTAGGCTCTTCAACGTGCATAGGGTCAAGGGCTACTGGGTTTGTTTTGTCACAAACAGAATCACCTACATCGATGTCAGCAAATCCAGCGATAGCTACAATATCGCCTGCTTCTGCTTCATCAATTTCGATACGGTCAAGTCCTTTGAATCCGATAAGTTTAGAGACACGTGACTTAGACTTAGAACCATCTGCTTTTACGAGCAAATACTCGTCACCTTTTTTGATTTTACCGTTAAAGATACGTGTAATACCAATACGCCCTACAAAGTTGTCAGAGTCAAGCGTAAATACTTGTGCTTGCGTATCAGAGTCTGGTGAACCTTTAGGGTAAGGTACCTTGTCAATAATGGCATCAAACAATGGTATCATATCTTTGTTTTCATCTTCCATTTCCCACTTCGCATACCCATCACGAGCGGCTGCATAAAGTACTGGGAATTCTAGTTGCTCTTCGTTAGCATCAAGAGCAACCAGAAGGTCAAATACTTCATCCATTACTCTGTCTGGATCTGAACCGTCTTTATCGATTTTGTTGATAACAACAACAGGAATAAGACCAAAACCAATCGCTTTTTTCAAAACGAATTTAGTCTGAGGCATCACACCTTCTTGTGCATCTACCAGAAGAAGTACACCATCTACCATCTTAAGAACACGTTCAACTTCTCCACCAAAGTCGGCGTGACCCGGGGTGTCGATAATGTTAATCTTATGGTCACCATACGTAATGGCAGTGTTTTTAGAAAGAATGGTAATCCCTCTTTCTTTTTCAATATCATTCGAGTCCATCGCTCTTTCTTGCACCTCTTGGTGATCTGCATAGGTACCAGACTGCTGGAGGAGTTGGTCTACAAGTGTTGTTTTACCGTGGTCAACGTGAGCGATAACGGCAATATTTTTAATTTTTTGCATAAAATGTCCTGAATATGGTTAAAAAACCTATTAATTTTCGCGAATTATACCCAAATTTTCTTCTATAAGCTAAATCCATAAAGTTCATGGTAGGTTTTCATGGCATATCTGTCTGTCATATCTGCAATATAATCTGCAATCACACGCTCTTTATTGCGTATATTTAAAAGCTTTTCTTGATAAGGAGGTAAAAGATCCGTATCTTCTGTAAATGCACTGTAAAGCCCTTTAATACACTGTTTTCCTGCATACATTTTTTTTACAATCTTTTCATGTCTGTAAAGTTTTTTAAACAAGCGTTTTTTAAGCTGTTTCAGTTGTGTAGCTGTCTCTTTCGAAAAGCCTACAGGTAAAGCAGAAGAAGCATCCAGTGTTGCAACAATGGGTTGTTCTCTTCTGTAGTGTGCCACACCCTCTTTAGCATGCTCTATAAAATCTTCTACCAATAACTTAATAAGTCCTGCAACAAAACGGTGACGGTAAAGCTGTTCGCCTCTTTTGACACCTTCTTTTTGCACCATCTCATCTACCCTTAAGCAGAGAGCATCATCCAACAGATCCTCAAACGTGATCAAGCCATATTTAATACCGTCATCTATATCATGAGAAGTATACGCTATCTCATCTGCATGATCTACTACCATTGCTTCAAGACTTGGATGTTTCTCTAAAGCAAATCGCTCATCTAGGTTTTCTAAAAACGGTTTTTTATAGGGATAGGAGTGTTTCAGCACACCCTCAAGCGTAGCAAAAGTAAGGTTGAGTCCGTCAAAATCTTTATAACGTTTTTCTAGTTTTGTTAACACTCTAAAGGATTGAAAATTATGTTCAAAGCCCAAAGGGTGTCCATCTGCTTTAAGCAGTCTATCAAGCTCATCTCCGCCCACATGACCAAAAGGTGTATGTCCCAGATCATGCGAAAGAGCAATCACTTCAGCAAGGGTTTCATTAAGTTCAAGCATCCTGCAAAGCGTTCTTGCTATTTGGCTGACTTCAAGAGAATGGGTTAGTCTAGTACGAAAATAATCCCCCTCATGGTTAAGAAAAACCTGTGTTTTGTACTCTAATCGTCTAAATGAACTACAGTGAAGTACTCTGTCTCTATCTCTTGCATAAGGGTCTCTGAAATCCTCTTCAAAGTGAAAAAATCTATCGTTAGCTTGCATTACCTGATGTCCTCATAAAATTTGCTATAATTGTAGCAAAATAAAATTGGGTAGTTGGAAAACATTATGGAAAAAGTAAAAATGTACCAGATCGAATATGAAAAACCAAAAGTCACACTGCTTCAAGAAAGTGGACTGGGCGTTGCTGAAATTGCAGCCAGAACGTGTTATGACAGTTTTGAGAACAGTGAAAATGCCTGTATCAAAGAGGCGATGCAGCATCTCAATAGAGATGCCATCAACAGCATTGATGACTCTGACCTGTTAGCGAACCTTGCCTGGGTACATCACCATCACTCTATCATTGAGCATGCTACATTGAGTTTTTTAGTGCAAGGAACCAGTAGAGGTGTACTTCAAGAACATGCACGTCATAGACTTCAAGCTATTTCAGTAAGAAGTACACGCTATACTATGTCCTCTGTCATTAATGCATTTGTTGCGTCTTTGCAAAGTGAAGATAGCTTTACATTCTTTTTGGAAAAAGTACTCGCCCTTCACCTCTTCGTCGTCACCGACAAGGAGTACCTAAATATAGAAATAAAAGCCATGTATGACAAATTACGTTTTCAATATGAACGTGATGGGGACTTTATCACCAATGCAATTGCAAAATCATCACTCCCTTTTATAGAAGATTGTAAAGGAGACAGTGAGATACTTTACAAAGCTTTTGAAATGGGTAAGAAAAAAAGAAATGTAGGAGATGGGTTTAAACACATCGTCTCAGACAATTGGAAAGTAGATATGGTCATTACTTTCAATATACGAAGTCTCAAAAACTATTTTGATCTTAGAGACAGCGGTGCAGCATGGTTCCAAATACAGTGGCTTGCTCAAGCGATGAAAGAGGTTACACCAAAAAAGTACCTCAAACTCATTGATAAAAAATATAAAAATATTTAAGGAAAACCTTTTTTGAAACAATTAAAACTACTTTTACTTTTTACCATCATACATTTTTCTCTCTATGCACAGACACTGAGCGTAGAGAATATCAGTATAAATATACAAAATTCTCTTCAAACACATCTTAGAGGTCAAAACCAAGTACTTGTACAAAATATTTATACTAAAGCAAATTACAGACCTTTATGGGTAGGGTTACAAAATGAACCTAAAATGAGTCAACTCATACAGGCATTGAAAGACCCTTTATTTAACTATAAGAATAAACCTTTTGATCAAAAAGCGATCAAACGTCTTTTCTTCCTCCTTGACAACGGAGAGATAAGTCAAAGCAAAAAAGCTGCTGTCTATGCAAGACTTGATCTAATGCTGACAAACTCTATGGTACGTCTCGTACGCTTTATTGTTCAAGGTGATGTAGATTGGAATTTGGTACAAAAAAAGTTTAAAGCTTTAAAAGCAAGTGATGATATTAAAGTAAAGTGGGAAATGTCTCCTACCAAACCTTTCCCTGATCAAAATCAATTGATCATTGCCATCATGGAAGGAAATATTCATGATTATCTTACTACATTGATCCCTATGGAAAAACGCTATAAAAAGCTGGTAAGACTGCTAAAGAATTATCGCGTCATGGAGAAATTCCCTAAAATACCCTACAGCAATAAACCTCTGAAGGTTGGAAATAGCTCTAATCGTATTTTACAGATCAAAAAACGTCTTCAAATTTCCGGTGATTACCCAAAAACTGCTCCTTTAGATAACAAATTTGATGAAATCCTTCGTCAAGCTGTTATTACTTACCAAAAAAGATATCTTCTTGAAGTAAACGGTATGGTCGATAAAACCACTACATGGTATCTTAATCAGCCGGCTAAAAAAAATATACAAGCAATCATCACCAATTTGGATAAAACCAAACTCTACCCTAAACATTTTGAAAATGAATATGTAGAGGTCAATGTTCCTGATTTCAATCTACGTTACTATAGAAACGGTGAAAAGATCATGAAGATGGGGATTGTCGTAGGACGTATAGACAGACCTACACCTATTTTTCATGATAAGATCGAATACATGGTCATCAATCCTACCTGGACCATTCCCAATAATCTCATTAAAAGAGACTTGATCCATGTACTTAGAGAAAATCCTATGTACTTGGAAGAAAATAATATCCATGCATTTAGAGGCAATAAAGAGATACAGATCACCCAAGAGATGTTAGACCCTTATGAACACAATAAACAACGTGTACCTTACCGTTTTGTACAATTCCCGGGAGATAATAATGCTCTAGGTCGTATCAAATTCATGTTCCCTAACAAATATGCCGTCTACCTTCATGATACAGACAACAAATCATTGCTTACACGACGCTATAAAGTCTACAGTTCTGGATGTATGAGAGTTGCAAAACCTTTTGAGTTAATGGATATCCTGCTTGAGCATGCAAGAGGGAGTTATTCTCGCAGTGATATAGAAGATATTATTGCTACAAATAAACCTACAACGATCAAATTACGCCGATCTGTTCCTGTACATATACTCTATTTTACTGTCTATGAAGAGGATGGATTAGCCTATTTCAAACATGACATCTATCTATATGACAAGATCATTGAAGAGTCTGTTAGCGGTCATAGAAAAGCCACATTCTCCATCCCTAAAAAACGTATGATCACTGTAAAAAAACAGAGAGAAAAACAACTTCCACCTGTAAAAAAACAGTAAGTTACTTCACCACATCCTTTTTACGCATTTTCACCCGTTGAAGATGTGTTAAAGCGATTGCCATAGCATCTGTAATATCTAACGGTTTAATCTCTTTTTTAATGCCATAAAGTCTTTTTACCATAAAAGCTACTTGCTCTTTAGTCGCCTTTCCATTACCTGTAACCGCTTTTTTAACTTGAAGTGCTGTATATTCATGGAAAAAACCTATCTCTTGCAGTATTTTTAGACAAAGTGCCCCTCTAAACTGTGCAAGCTTTATCACTGATTTTGGATTAAAAGCAAAAAAGATATCTTCTATAGCTACTTCATCTACCTTATGGGTCTTTAAAATAAGGTCTATACCCTCTACCATCTCAACCATTTGGGCTTGTAACTCTTTTTCTTTCATTTTAAGCAAACCTGCTTCCACAAGTGAAAACTTTTTACCATCAAAATTTATGATACAGTACCCTAAATTACGGCTTCCGGGGTCTATTCCTAAAATATTCATTCACACCTTTGTTCACATAGTGAATAAAATTATTCAACTAAGTTTAATAGCCTTATTTTAGCTAATATAAGCTAAAATAGTAGAAGTTATTCACATTAAGATTTTCAACACTTTTAAAATGTGAAAATCTGTTCACACATTTAAAAATATTAAAGGCAAATAGAAGATGAATATAGGACAAAAAGTACTTTTTGAACTTAAAAAAGAGATCAGTGAAACAGAATATGAACGCTATATTAAAAAATTGATCTATGATACCAAACGATCACGCAGTAATATTGTCTATTTTAATGCACCCAATATGCTCATTGCCAAATGGGTAAAAACAAAATATACGGATAAACTGATGCATCTTTTTGAACTTCAAAATGAAATAAAGCCTGAAATAGAGATCACAGTAGGTAAACAGACAAAACAGACACCTGTTGCAGTAGCAAAACAAAGCAGTGAAAAAAGTAGTTCTAAAAGTACTTACCTAAATCCCTCTTTGACATTTGACAGTTTTATTGTTGGAGATTCCAACCAATTTGCCTATACTACAGCCAAATCTGTTGCGGAAAAACCGGGGAAACAGTATAATCCACTTTTTATTTACGGTGGTGTAGGTTTGGGGAAGACCCATCTGCTCCAAGCTATAGGTAATTATCATATAGATTTGGGAAAAACCGTTATCTATACTACACTTGAACAATTTATGAACTCTTTTACTTCTCATCTGCGTTCTCAAACCATGGATAGATTCAGAGATAAATTCAGGGAATGTGATCTACTTCTTATCGATGATATACAATTTTTAAGTCGTAAAGAACAGACACAAGAAGAGTTTTTTCATACCTTCAATGAACTTTACAATACCAATAAACAGATCGTTATCACTGCAGATAGGGCACCTAACAAAATAGCCGGATTGGTAGATAGATTAAGAACTCGTTTTGAATGGGGTCTTATGGCAGATATTCAACCTCCGGGACTTGAAACAAAAATTGCCATTATTCAAAAAAAATGTGAGCTTGACGGTATTAAACTCTCTTCTGAAGTCATTCAATTCATCGCAACACATATGGGAGATAACATTCGGGAAATAGAAGGTACGATCATTAAACTCAATGCACTTAGTTCTATGTTAGGTCAAGATATTACACTAGATTTTGCACAAAATGCTATTAAAGATCAACTCAAAGAGAAAAAAGAGAATGTCACTATTGATGATATTGTAAAAATCGTCTCCAAAGAACTCAATATCAAACCTTCTGATATTAAATCTAAAAAACGTACTAAAAATGTTGTAAGTGCAAGAAGAACAGCTATTTATTTAGCTCGAAACCTTACACCCAATTCCATGCCTCAGATCGCTCTGTATTTTGGAATGAAAGATCACACCGCTATCTCTCATGCTATGAAAAAGATCAATGAGATCATAGACAATGATGAAAATTTTAAAGTACTGTTGGAAGAACTCTCAAATAAAATTCATACAGATACCCAAAATCTTGAGAATTAACTTATAAAACTTGAATAAAAAAAAGATATAATTTTAAAAGTGAAAAAATGTGAATGTTTGAAGAAAATTGAGCATTCCATCTAACAACGGTAAGAGAAGCAATAGAGTAGTTTTTCACATATTCATATCAAACTACTACTATCTACTAAAATTATTAAAAATAAGGGGAGTCTATGAAGATAAGAGCACAAAAACAAATTATTGAATCAATACTCATCAATCTACAACCTTTTTTAGAAAAAAAAGATGCCAGTCAAATTACGTCACATATATTGTTCAATTCACAGAATAATAAATGTATTGTAAAAGCTACAGATGGAGAAATCGGTTTAAAAGTTGTTACAGATAATATTATCATTGAATCAGAAGGTTCTTTTACTGCTAACGGTAAAAAATTACTTGATATCATCCGTATTTTAAAAGACGATGAAATTATTTTAGAACTTTTAGACAATACACTTATTATCAAACAAAAACACTCTAAATTTAAATTACCAACATTTGATCCTAACTCTTATCCAAGTTTTCCTAGCATAGAAGATAAACCTCAAATTACATTAGATTCTTTAAGTCTTATTCAAAATCTTAAAAAGATCTCTCCTGCTATAGATACCAATAATCCAAAATTTGAACTTAATGGTGCACTTATCAATATTAAAAATGATTCTACTGATCTTGTGGGAACTGATACAAGAAGATTAGCAATAGCATCTATCCCAGGTAATAATTCTGAAGAACTTTCTCTTATTGTTCCTAAAAAAGCTATTTTAGAGATACAAAAACTCTTTTTAGATCAAATTGATATTTTCTTTGATGAGACTAATCTTATTATCTCAAATGAAAATTATTTTTTCTATAGTAGATTGATCAACGGTAAATTTCCAGATTATCAAAGAATTGTTCCAACTTCAACAAAACATCAGATTGTACTTCCTAAAAAAGAGATGATTGATGCGATCAAAATGATCACAACCATTTCTCAAGAGATCAAAATGAGACTGCTTTCTGATGTGATTATCTTTGAATCACTTAGTGCAGACAATGTAGAAGCAAAAACAGAATTAGAGATAAATACCGGACTCAATGAAAAATTTGAACTCTCCTTTAACAGTAAATATATTTTAGATTTCATTTCACAAGTAGATAAAAATGAATTTACTATAGAGTTCAATGAACCAAGTTTACCGTTTATCGTTAAAGATAATAATTTTATTACGATCATTATGCCGATTGTTGCATAAAAAAAGGAAAAATAATTTATGAGTGAAAAACAAACAAAATATATTTTTGTTACAGGTGGTGTACTTTCTTCATTAGGAAAAGGCATCACTGCTGCAAGTATAGGTACACTGCTAAAACATACCGGTCAGAGAGTAGGTGTATTAAAACTTGATCCCTATATTAATGTTGATCCTGGAACTATGTCTCCTTTAGAACATGGTGAAGTTTTTGTCACTAAAGATGGAGCAGAAACAGATCTTGATCTAGGACACTATGAAAGATTTTTAGATACTTCTCTTACTCAAAATAATAACTTTACCACCGGACTTGTTTACAAAACAGTCATTGAAAATGAACGCAAAGGAAAATATCTTGGTAAAACAATCCAAGTGGTTCCTCATATTGTAAATGAAATCAAAGAGCGGATTTTTCGTGCGGGTAAAGGTAAAGATATATTGATCGTAGAACTTGGTGGAACCACAGGAGATATTGAAGGACTTCCTTTTCTTGAAACCATTAGACAGATCAAACATGAATTAGGTCGTGCATATGTAATGAATGTACATGTTACACTTTTACCGTATATTAAAGCAGCAGGTGAACTAAAAACTAAACCGACACAGCACTCTGTACAAGAATTAAGACGTATTGGTATTGCACCACATATGCTGGTTCTTCGTGCAGAAGTACCTGTAAGTTCTGATATTAAACGTAAAATAGCTTATTCTTGTGATGTGGATGAAGAATCCGTTATAGTTGCAGAAGATGCAGCTACTATTTATAAAGTACCTCTTAATTTTTTAGCACAAGATATATTAGCACCTATCTGTAAACAATTGGAACTTGAGAATTGTGAACCTAAAATGGAAGAGTGGTCAAATCTGGTCAATAAAATTATTATGCCAAATGATGAAATGAAAATTGCCTTTGTAGGTAAATATTTAGATTTGAAAGAATCTTATAAATCACTCACAGAAGCACTTATTCACTGTGGTGCCCATCTTGATTCTAGAGTCAATATTAAATGGGTTGATTCTGAAAAGATAGAAGATGACGGTGCTGAAAAATATTTAAATGATTGTGATGGTATATTGGTTGCCGGTGGTTTTGGTGAGCGTGGAATAGAAGGTAAAATATCTGCTATTCAATATGCTAGAGAAAATAAAGTACCATTTTTAGGTATTTGTCTTGGTATGCAACTTTCTATGGTTGAGTTTGCTAGAAATGTACTTGGACTTAAAGATGCAAACTCTGTAGAGTTCAATAAAGAGACGTCATCACCAGTGATTTATCTTATAGATGAATTTATTGATGCAGCTGGTGCGAAGCAGATACGAACTGCAACTACTGCTATGGGTGGAACACTTAGACTCGGTGAGTATGAATGTGAAACAAAAGAGGGTTCAAACTTGAGAGCTGCGTATGATGCACCTATGATCTATGAGAGACACAGACACCGTTTTGAAGCAAATCCAAAATATAGAGAAGCCTTAGAAGCCAAGGGTATGGATATTACAGGTGAATCTCATGGACTGATTGAGGCAGTGGAAGTGGTAGATCACCCATGGTTCCTTGGAGTACAGTTCCACCCGGAATTCACTTCTAGACTTCAAAATGCAAACCCGGCTATTTTGGCATTTGTGGATGCTTCACTCAAACATAAAAACAGTTTAAATTAATGTATGAACCATTAACGCTACCAGCGTTAGAGATACTTTTAAAAAATCGTTTTAAAGAGGGATTTCTCTCTTTAAAAGACCTTCCTCAACCTTCTACATTTAAAGATATGGATAAAGCAACAGAGCGTATTCTTACGGCGATAAAAAAGAGAGAAAAAATTACGATTATAGGTGATTATGATGTGGATGGGGTAACTTCTACCACACTGATGAAACTTTTTTTTGAAGAGATCGACTATCCTGTTGAGTGGATCATCCCTAACCGTTTTAAAGATGGTTATGGACTCTCTGTAAATATTATTCCGCGTATTAAGGGGTGTGATCTTGCTATTACTGTGGATAACGGTATCTCTGCTGTAGAAGCTGCAATACTTTGTAAAAATAAAGGTATAGATCTGATCATCACAGATCATCATCTTTTAGCACCCCAGATACCGGATGCCTATGCAATTATTGATCAAAAACAGCCAGAGTGTACTTTCCCCTATGAAGAGGTGTGTGGTGCACAGATTGCTTGGTATCTTATTGCTTCATTGAAAAATGCTTTAGAAGTGAAGATCAATATGATTAAATATATGGAACTGGTAGCCATAGCGATCATTGCAGATATGATGCCTCTGAAACATATTAATAGAGCGATGGTTGAAGCAGGGATAAAAGCACTCAATATTAGTAAAAGACCTGCAATCAAAGCATTTTTGGAACATGCTCAAAAAGAGTATATAACTGCAGAAGATATAGGCTTTTTTTTAGCACCGCTTCTTAACAGTGCCGGACGTATGGATGATGCAAAATATGCTGTTGATTTCTTAGCTTCAACCAATATATATGATGCCAGAGTAAGGTTAGAACATCTTATTGATTTCAATACTTTTAGAAAAAAAATGGAGCAAGAGATCACATCAAAAGCATTAGCACAAGTTAATAGCAAGGATTCTATTATCGTGGTACAGGGAAAAGCATGGCATGAGGGTGTAGTAGGGATTGTTGCAGCTAGGGTAGCAAGACATCATGAAAAACCGTGTATTGTATTGAGTCAAAATGAAAAAGGTATACTTAAAGGAAGTGGTAGAAGCTTTGGGTCTTGTGATTTGTTTAGCATGGTAGATGGATGTAGAGAACATTTAGAGAAATTTGGTGGACACAGTGCTGCTATCGGGTTGTCTTTGAACCATAATAGTTTAGAATCGTTTAAAAGAGAGCTGGAAAAGAACTATACCAAAGGTCACTTTGTTAAGGAAGAGGTAGACCCGGATATAATGGGAGAACTCTCTTTTACAGAACTCTCATTTGATCTTACAAACTTAGTCAAAAAGTATGAACCCTACGGGCAAGGAAACCCTAGACCAAAGTTTATCTCTACCAATGTAGAGATCCTCCAAATAGACACTATGGGGAAAGAGGGTGAACATGCACGCTTTTCTTTTGTTAAAGATGGTATAGTAATGGCAGGTGTGCAATTTAAAACATGTGGAGCCTATGAAACAGGTTCACAGGTAGATGTAATTTATACGGTGAATGAAAATTATTTTAGAGGTAATGTGACTTTGCAATTAATGGTAGAAAAAATCATTTGAAAAAGTAATACAATCAATAATATTGATAAATAATATAGTTGATAATGGGTAGTATTATATAGAATGATGAAGAAAATAGCTTTTTTTTTCACTAAAACTTATAATTTTTATAACTTTTAGTGTATTATCTACAATAAATTTTATTGGAGGTATATTTTGGATAAAAATATTAAGACTAGCAAGATCGCATATGATGCTCTTGTAAATGAAGCAGGAATGAGCAGAAGAGATGCTCTAAAAATGATGGGGCTTACAGGTGGAGCCGCTATGATGATGGGTGCTCCTACAAAAGTGGAAGCATCATCTACAAGTAAAGCAGTCAATATTGTAGTAGTTGGTGGTGGAGCTGGTGGAATTATGGCAGCTGTTCGTTTAAGTAAAGCAGCTTCAAATGCGAAGATTACATTGATTGCGCCGAATGAAATACATCTCTATCAACCGGGTCAAGTATTTATGGCAGCCGGTCTTTACAGTGAAAGTGACATTCAAAGAAATAATGCAGACTTTATACCAAACAGTGTGAAGTGGGTAAAAGATGAAGTCACTGCTTTTGATCCTGATAACAATAAAGTAACAACAGCTAAAAATGGTGATATCTCATATGACTATTTGGTAGTTGCCACAGGATTACAGTATGATTATGCACGTATTGAAGGAATGAGTGAAGATCTTGTGGGTAAAAATGGTATCTCTTCAGTATACCTTAATGATCCGGTAGCAGGTACTGCAAGAGGTGGTGTAGCAACGGGACAATGGTTTAAAGATATGAGAAAAGCAGCAGAAGCAGCTTCTCCTGAAAAACCTATCAAAGTGATCTGTACACAACCGGATACTCCTATCAAGTGTGGAGGTGCACCGCAAAAGATACTCTACCTAAGTGATGATAACCTTAGAGGTAATGGTCCTGATGGTGGTGCAGATGTAAGTCAAAATGCACAATTTAATTTCTGTAAAAAAGGAACCACACTCTTTGGTGTACCGGCATACAATAAAACATTGGTAGAAGAGATCACACCAATGTATGGGAATATTACAGATCAGTTTAACCATATACTTCGTAAAATAGATGCAGAGAATAAAGTAGCAACGTTTGAGCATATTGTTAAGAAAAAAGGGAAGTATGATGAGGATCTTGAAGAATATGAGATGATCACATCAAAAGAGACGGTAGAGATGGAGTATGACTTTATCCATGTAGTGCCTCCTATGAAGCCTACAGATGCAGTTGCTAACTCTCCACTTGGGATTAAAACAGGTAGTGGAAAAGGCTGGTTAGAGTGTGATTTTGACACACTACAGCATATCAGATATTCAAATGTATTTGGTATTGGAGATATTCTTGGGGTACCAAAAGGTAAAACAGGTGGTTCTGCAAGACACCATGGCCCAGTATTGGTAGATAATCTTATTTCAGTGATTGAAGGTAAAAAACCAGAAGAAATATTTGATGGATACACTGTATGTCCACTTAAAACACAATATGGGGAAATCATGCTTGCTGAATTTAATTATGAAGGTATTGCACCATCATTCCCTGTTCTAGATCCAAGTCGTCCAAGATGGATGTGGTGGGCATTTGACCTTTATATGCTTAAAACGATGTATTGGCAACTTATGATGAGAGGCTTAATGTAGAATGGTGCAAAAAGAGTTAAGTATATTTATACTTATTTTTCTCTTTTTAGCACTGGGGATGCATTTTGGTGCATGGATAGATCACCCTGTGGTACATATAAAGGGTCTCTCTTCAAGCTCTCTTGGAATATGGCATCCTCTTTTTATTACTTTTGTTGCCTATGTATTTATTTTGGTTATAAGGGTATTGATACATTTTGTAAAAAGAATAAAAGATTAATTAACTAAAAGTTATCTTTTAGATAAATTTTAGTTATTTTAGTTATACTTCATTTACTTCAAAAGGCTAGACTTTTGAGTATTTAAATTATTTTATTAAAGGAAAAAAGAATGAAAAACATAGCATTAGCAGCACTACTGGGATTGGCATTAGTAAGTACAACAGCGTCAGCGGATCATGCAAAAGGTAAAAGAGTTTACCAAAAGTTTATGAAAGATGATTGTGGTAAAACAGGTGGAGCAGTAGCAGGTAAACATACACAAAAAGAATGGAAAAAATTGACAGGGGATGCATTTAAAACAGAGCTTGAGAAAATTTGTCCAACAACAAAAGGTTTTTTAAATGGTGCTAAATTTAAAAAGCTAGAAAATCATCTTCATGACTTTATGTATGAGTTTGGTAAAGGTAGTGGTAACATCCCTGCGTGTTAAGTATATGAAGAGAGAAGAACCTCTTCTCTCTTAAATATTAAATAAAGCTATCAATAAAAATAGCTTCATTTAGTGTTTTGGACTAAATTATATTAAAATGAGGGGTAACTATGAAACTTATTAAATTAAGTATGGCTGCAATGTTAGCATCTTCTATGCTATATGCAAATGCGACACAAGATCTGCAAAAAAAAGTCAATGCATTACAAGAATCACTTAAAGAGATGCAGGAGCAACTTGATAAAGTACAAGAGCATGATGCAAAGGATAACATTAAATTTACAGTAGATTTTAGATCTGAGTATAACTATATTAATTATGATTATGACAAATATAGTTTTAAGGGAACAGATTTATCAGGAACAAGTAAAGGGAATGATGCATTACTTGCAACAAGACTTTTCTTAAATATGAAATCATCTCCTATGGATAAATTGACATTTACAGGTCAATTAGCTGCTTATGGTGTTTGGGGTGGACATGCTTATGGATTTGAAGACCCAACACTTAAAGGGTGGAGTTCATCTTCAAAAGCATCAGATACTCTTTTTAGAATAAGACAGGCTTATTTTGTCTATTCTGACGAATTTAGTAATGGTTTACCTTACTCCTTTAGTGTAGGGAGAAGACAATCAACAGATGGTTTCTTGGCAAATCATAGAGAGGGGAATGCAGAAGCAGGATCACCACTTGCACATATTACCAATATGGAAGTAGATGCTGCCATGTTCAAGTTAGATCTTGGCAAATATGTTAAAGGTGCATTTTTAAAAACAGTAGTAGGTAGAGCACATACAGGTAAAGGTGTAGAGACGATCTATGATAAAGGTGGATATAGACCATATGCAATAGAAGATGGTGATGTGAATGAAAATGTTAATTTTCTTATTTTCTTAGGAAATCTTTATGATAATGGGCAGTATAAAGTGATGTTTGAACATGCCAATATTTTCAATACAAAAGGGCAAAACCTTTCAACAAACAAAGTATCGACAGATGCCGGAACAGCTTATTTAGATGCGATCTCTTTTCAAATGACCGGTGTGGGTGATATGATCAATGATTTCCTAGATGATACAACACTTTTTGTATCATTGGCAAGAACACAATATAATCCGGATAGTGGTCATCAACTTTTAGGAAGTACAGAAGATAAAGATGGATATTCTGTATGGGCAGGATTTACGATCCCCGATATGATCACAGAGAAGGGTAAGATTGGTTTTGAATACAATCATGGAACAAAATACTGGACACCTATGACATGGGCAGAAGACAGTGTAATGGGATCAAAAGTAGCTGTACGTGGAGATGCATATGAAGCGTATTGGAACTTTAATATGTTCGGTTTGAAGAACCTTACGGGACAACTTAGATATACTTATGAACAGCATGATTTTACACCTAATATAAGATGTTCAGGATGGGTAAAACCTGAAGAAGTAGATATTAAAGCACAAAACTTCCGTGCTTTTGTTAGATACCAGTACTAATAAAGTAAAACTACAGAAGACTTTCTTCTGTAGTAAACATTATCTTTACTTATTATAATTATTACCTTTACTTCACAATATCTTCACAATCATCTTATATAATATACTATCTTAAAATAAAAAGGATAGAAATGAAAAACGTAACAAAATTAGCATTAGCAGCACTACTGGGATTGGCATTAGTAAGTACAACAGCGTCAGCGGATCATGCAAAAGGTAAAAGAGTTTACCAAAAGTTTATGAAAGATGATTGTGGTAAAACAGGTGGAGCAGTAGCAGGTAAACATACACAAAAAGAATGGAAAAAATTGACAGGGGATGCATTTAAAACAGAGCTTGAGAAAATTTGTCCAACAACAAAAGGTTTTTTAAATGGTGCTAAATTTAAAAAGCTAGAAAATCATCTTCATGACTTTATGTATGAGTTTGGTAAAGGTAGTGGTAACATCCCTGCGTGTTAAGTAACTTTCGATAGAGAAGAGTCCTTCTCTATCACACACTCTTTAGTAAAATTTATAATATTCATAAGTTAAAGTTAACATTTAAGTAATACACTTTTATTAAACTCTCATAGTAAATATCTTAAATATAAAGGAAAACTATGAAAAGTATATTTGGTCAATTGGCTATATTTGCTATGATGGCTATAGGCGTATTATTCTATAGTGTAATATCAGTAGTAGGTACTGCAAAAAAATAAAAAAGTAAAAAGAACCGGTAAAAATAATGTTTTTCCGGTACTTACATTCATCTACCGTACAAGTACCTAAATTCTAATATAGAAGTGAATGTACTATTTCTTCTCTTTAATATACAATATCTCCTTATCATTACCTATTAATATGACCCATTCTACTTTTTAACTCTTTTTGCTATGATTACAGCTATATATTATCTATGAAGGGATAAATAATGAAAAAAGAGTTGAGTATATTTATAGGAATATTTTTATTTTTAGCCATTGGAATGCATTTTAAAGAGTGGATCTCTCACCCTATAGAACATATTGTAGCTCTTCCTAAAGCAGGAGCATATGGATTTGGAGTATTTCATCCATTGATTTTTACAACGATTATCTATATTATTGTTTCAATTTTAAGAGGAATTATATATTTATCTTCAAAGAAGTAAAAATAGCCGGCAAATGCTATTTTGCCGGTATAAAAGTAAAGTAGATTTAAATAGGTAAAACTCTAATATTCTCATCAAGTTTTTCTTTGAGGATATTTTCGATCGCAAAAAGTGTTCCTGTACTTGAACTTGCACATCCGTTACACGCACCCAAATATCTGATATAGATGTCAATATTCTGCCCATTCTCTTTAATATCCAATATTTCCATATCACCACCATCCATGATGAGCATTTGACGGATATTGTCATCAATCACTTTATCTACGGCTTTTATCTTTTGTACAATAGTCATTTGTGAGAAGTCAAGACTTGCACCGCTGCCTGATGCATCAGCAGCACTTGCCATTTTTTCTTTTTCATACTCTTCAAGAAGGTCAACCAGATAAATGTCTTTCTCTTCATGTCCACCGGGACGGATACATGATTTACAGAATGCTCCCGCTTTGGTGTAGTCGGCTATCTCTTCTACGGTTGTCAGGTCATTTAGGCGGATCACTTCTTGGAGTGTTGAAAGGGTTACACGTGCACATTCACACACGATAATCTCCTCTTCAAAGCTTTCCATGTCTACACCTTTGTATTGTGCAGCAGCTTTTTTGATGACATCATACGCCATCACTGAACAGTGCATTTTTTGTGGAGGAACCGCAGGAGTATCCGGTGTGTCACGCATTGCAAGTTCTACGTCAATGTTGGTGATCTTTACCGCTTCATCAACCGTTTTACCTTTACAGAGTTCAGCCATAGTGTCTGAAGAGGCGATTGCTGTACCACATCCAAAACTTTTAAACTTGGATTCCATGATCACATCAGTTTTTGGATCTACTGCCCAGTAGAGTCTTACTGCATCTCCACAGCTCTCTGCACCAAAGTCAGCTACGATAAGGGTAGCACCCATCTCTTTTGCCTGCTCTTCAGTAATTTCACCCATATTTTGAGGGTTATTCATTAAGTCGGTTACTTTTTGGCTGTACTCATCCCAGATGGTACCGCCTATTAAACTATCCATTCCCATATTATTTCCTTTGTATCAAATCTTTTCTATTATTTCGTTCCCTGAGCGTGCCGAAGGGATTAATGATGTGCATCAAGACCACTTTCGTGACCTTCAGGTGCATATGCATATGAACTTGAGATTCCTCTCAATCTTACTACTGCTGTTTTTACTACTTTGAGTGTATAATCGAGCTCTTCTTGTGTTGTGTAACGGCTGAGTGAAAAACGAATAGCTGTATGTGCTAAGTCTTCCGCAGCACCGATTGCTTCCATTACCGAGTTTGCTTCAAGATCTTCACTTGCACAGGCACTTCCTGTACTTGCACCGATTCCTGCACGGTTTAAGTCCCACAGCATAGACTCACCCTCAATACCTCTAAATGAAATAAGAATGGTATTGGGTGTTCTTTTCTCTCTGGGTGTAACTACAAAAGTATCTTCTATTTTAAGAAGTTCATCTTCAAAAGCATCTCTCATCTCTCTAATGTCTGTCATTTCAAAATCAAGTGCATCTATTGCGGCTTCCATGGCTTTACCCATGCCTACGATCCCTGCAACATTGAGTGTACCTGAACGATACCCTCCCATTTGTGAACCGCCGTGAAGTAGAGGAATGAGCTCTTTGCCCTTTTTAATGTAAAGAGCACCTACCCCTTTAGGACCGTGGAATTTGTGTGCTGAGAATGTGAGGTAATCTACATTAAAACTCTGTACATCTACAGGTGTTTTCCCTATGGCCTGTACGGCATCTGTATGGAAAAGCACATTATGTTCTTCACAAATATCACCGATCTCTCCTACAGGGAAAATAGCACCGGTTTCATTGTTTGCCCACATGACTGAGACCAAGGCTGTTTTATCTGTAATGTTGTCCCTTACAGTTTGAGCTTCAACGATCCCTTCACTGTTAATCGGAAGGTAGGTGACTTTACATCCCATACTCTCAATGAATTTTGTTGTGGCAATGATGGAAGGGTGTTCCACTTCACTTATAATGATATGGTTTTTTTTACCTGTAAGAATATACTGAAAGTAAATACTTTTAAGTACCCAGTTGTTGCTCTCTGTAGCACATGAAGTAATAACAACTGAATCTTCTTTTGGCGCATGGATGCCTGCATAGATCTTTTGCATAGCTTTTTTAAGACCCGGGTGTGTGTCACTGGCAAATGCATGCAGTGAATTGGGGTTACCGTATTTTTGTACAAAGTATGGCTCCATTTCTGCAAAAACCTGTGGGTCAACAATAGTTGTGGCATTGTTATCTAAATAAACGTTCATATATTCCCTTTGAAAACGAGTCTCAATTTTAATTAGGACATATTTAGTCCTAATTAGTTTTCTGCATATTACGCAGTTTTACTTAAACTAACATAAAGTGCATTTATAAAGAGGAGGATTATACTCCGAATAAGGTTATGTTCGCTTGATTTGTATCAAGCCTTTACTATGTTATAATAAATAAAGAGAGATTTTAATGAAAGGAAATGTCATGAAAAAAAGTGTAAAAGAACATGGTATCGGTATTGCGATCAAAAGAAATAAAAAAAGACTTTTTATAGAGCTTTCCATGCTTGGAAAATTAAAACATGAGGATTATCAGGTCTTTGTACCTATGATAGACAAAGCTCTGAAAGAGGCAAAAGGCTTAGAGGTCGATCTTCTGGTAGATATGAGAGGTTTTACAGGATGGGAACTCTTGGCAGGATGGGATGATCTTAAATTTGGACTCAAACACCGTAATGCTTTTAATAAAATGGCAATTGTCGGTAACAAAAAATGGGAAGAACTTTCTGTGAAGATGATGCGTCATATGATGAAAGGAAAATCAAAATTTTTTAAAGAGAGAGAAAAGGCTCTCTCTTGGTTATTAAAATAGTCTAAAAATTAGATGGCGTAGGAGAGTTAATGAGACTATAAAACTCATTTCTCGTACGTTCATCACTTTTAAAGAGACCACGAAGTGCAGAACTTACAGTAGTAGAGTTGATCTTCTGTACCCCTCTCATCTCCATACACATATGTCGTGCATGCACAACCACAGCTACACCCTTGGGTTTGATGGTTCCCAAAATCGCATCGGCTATCTGCTCAGTCATCTGCTCCTGTATCTGCAAACGTCTTGCATAAACATTGACAATACGAGGTATCTTACTGAGTCCTACGACTTTACCGTCAGGAATGTATGCCACATGTGCCCGTCCGATAATAGGAAGCATATGATGTTCACACATAGAGTAAAACTCGATGTCACGCACAAGTACCATCTCGTCATTGCTTGTAGTGAAAAGTGCTTGGTTGAGTATTTCTTCCGGGTCTTGATCATAGCCTTCTGTCAGAAATTTCAATGCTTTTGCTACACGGCTAGGTGTTTTGAGTAAACCTTCACGTTTAGGGTTTTCTCCCAAAAGTTCAAGGACTTTGGTTACAGCTTGTTCAAATTCTTCTTCTTTATTCATCGTCATTTCCAAATGTTAATATGTCTGTATTGTATCTAAATACAAGTTAAGTATTTTGTCATCCACTTTAGAGATAGCTAATTTTCGTATCTCTGTGGTTGCAAAGTAGTGCTCTTGCTCCTTATCTAGTTCATCATACACATAGACTTTGCAGACCAGTTTAAAGTGTGTATAGGCATGGGTGATTTCACCGATGTACTCTGAGGCACATAAAGGTACTTCAATAGTAGGAAACCCCCATAGTCCATGTAAGAATTTATCACTTCGTTGAAAAAGAGAAAGTTTGTCATTGTACACCGATACCATAATATTCTGTTCACGCGTAGGTACCACACGTTTTTTCTTAGTAGGGTAAAGCGTAGGATTATTTTTCCCTTGACAGATGTTGCTAAGAGGACAGAGTTCGCAAGAGGGTTTTTTAGGGGCACATAGTGTAGCCCCTATATCCATCATCGCTTGGTTGTAATCAAAAGGATTCTCTTTGTCTACTAGGGCATAAGCTATTTTCCACAGCTCTTTGTCTGTAGGCGTTGTGAGTGTGTGCAGACGGCAGAGTATACGTTTCACATTGGCCTCCATGATGGGCACAGGCTTTTTAAAAGCAAAGACAGCCACGGCATGAGCAGTATTCTTACCGATACCAGGAAGTTTAATGAGAGTATCAATATCTGAAGGTAATTCACTTATACGTTTAGCTGTCTTGTGCAAATTCGCGGCTCGAGTATAATAGCCAAGACCTTCCCATGATTTTAATACATCGTCAAGTGGTGCATTGGCTAGTGTTTTAAGTGTAGGAAACTTTTTTAAAAAAGGAAAATAATAACGTTCAAGCACCGTTTTGACCTGTGTCTGCTGAAGCATTACTTCGCTTAAATAGATATGATAAGGGTCAGTAGTGGTACGCCATGGAAGATCAATTCTTCCATGAATTTTATACCAGTTTTGAATATCTTTATGGGTTTGTTTCATGATGGAATTATAGCCTATATTCGTTTCTTATCAAATTTTAGATAAAATCACGGAATTATATATTAAAGGATTGTAGTGAAAGTTACAGTAAAGAAAATTGATGATGCCAATATTTTGGTAAGTGGTGCTGTTGAGAACAGTGTAATTGAGAAAAATGTTGACAGATTGGCACGTGACGCCGGTAAGCAGATGAAAGTGGATGGCTTCAGACAAGGGAAGGTTCCTCCACACATTGTGAAAAAACTTCATGGTGACAAACTTAGACAAGATGCAGAGTCTGATGCCTTAAAATCATTGATGGATCTTGGTGTTGCTGAAGCTGGGATCAATGCTGCGGATATCATCGGTGAACCTATTTTCAAAAAGTACGATAAAAAAGAGGCTAAGATCGACGTAGAGATTGAACTCTCTTTGAGACCTGATCTGAAAGCTGAAGGATATGAAAAAGTAATTCCTTCATTTAAAAAACCGACAGCAACAGCGAAAGAGATAGAAGCAAAGCTTAAAGAGCTTGCATCACAAAATGCACCATTTGAAAAAATAGCTAGAAAAAGAGCGGTAAAAGATGGTGATATGACACTGATCGACTTTGAAGGTTTTGTAGACGGTGTTGCATTTGATGGAGGTAAAGCGGAGAAGTTTAATCTTAAGATCGGTTCTGCTCAATTCATCCCTGGATTTGAAGAGCAGATCATCGGCATGAAGTATGAAGAGCAAAAAGATGTTGTAGTGACATTCCCTAAAGAGTATCAGTCTGCTGATCTTGCAGGTAAAGAAGCAACATTTAAAGTAACACTTCATGAGATCCAAGAGCAGGTAGAGGCTGAACTCAATGATGCGTTGGCACAAAAACTTCTTAGTGATGAGAAGGCAACCCTTGAGACACTTAAAGAGAAGCTCAAAGAGCAAGTGGCTTCTGAAAAAGTATCTAAAGTCTATAATGAGAAATTAAAACCTGAGCTTATTGAAGCATTGGTAAAATATTTTGATTTTGCACTTCCAAATAACATTGTTGAGCAGGAGATCGATGCAAAGATCAATGCAAAAGCAAGAGAGATGAAGCCTGAAGAGCTTAAAGTGTATCAGGAAAATCCAGAAAAAGTGGAAACACTTCGGGATGAGGTAAGAGAAGAGGCCCAAAACTCTGTAAAAGCAACTTTTATCGTAGATGCCTTGGCTAAGAAAGAAGCGATCAATGTAGAAGACCAAGAAGTCTCTCAAGCGATTTATTATGAAGCGATGATGAGCGGGCAAGATCCTCAAGCTGTGATCAAATACTACGAAGAGAATAATCTTCTTCCAGCGGTAAAGATGGGAATGATCGAAGATAAACTTTTCGGTAAACTTTTAGGACTTGATGCCTAATCGTAAGGTGCGTTGACAAACGCACCTTTTGTTAACTATTTTAATGTATATTTGAGTTGATTCAAAATCTATTTAACTATATATTTAATTTTCATAAAGGCAAATCATGAGTTATATTCCATACGTTGTAGAACAGACAGGTAGAGGTGAAAGATCTTACGATATCTATTCACGTCTTTTGAAAGATCGTATTATTATGCTAAGTGGAGAGGTGAATGATCAGGTGGCTTCATCTATCGTGGCACAACTACTGTTTCTTGAAGCACAAGATCCTGATAAAGATATTTATTTCTATATCAATTCTCCAGGAGGTGTAATCACTTCAGGACTTTCTATGTTCGATACAATGAATTACATTAAGCCTGATATCGTAACGATCTGTATTGGTCAGGCCGCATCAATGGGGGCTTTTCTATTGGCATCAGGAACAAAAGGAAAGCGTTATGCCCTACCACATGCACGTATTATGATCCATCAGCCTTCAGGTGGTGCACAGGGACAGTCAACAGACATTCAGATTCAGGCACAAGAGATACAGAGACTTAAAGATACACTCAATGAGATACTTGCAGAGAAAACCGGTAAAAAAGCCAAGCAGATAGAGAAAGATACGGAACGTGATAATTTTATGTCTGCAAAAGAGGCTGTAGCATATGGTCTTGTTGATAAAGTACTAACAAAAAGTTTTAACTAGGTTCTTCGATGGTGAGAGAAATAGTAGTATATCCGGATAAAAGACTCAAATTTATCTCTAAAAAGGTAGAGTCTTTTGATGGAGCCCTGCATAACCTTTTGGATGATATGTATGAGACGATGCGTACTAAAAACGGGGTAGGACTTGCTGCCATTCAAGTAGGTGTTGACCTAAGAGCACTGATTATCAATATACCACTTGAGGATGAAGATGGGGAGCATGATCAACCCAAAGAGAATACCTTGGAGATGATCAACCCTGTGATCATTGAAAAAGACGGCAATGAAAAGTTTCAGGAAGGCTGCCTCTCCATTCCGGGTGTCTATGAGGATGTAGAGCGTGCCAAACATGTAAAAGTTGAATACTTTGACAGAGACGGAAATATGCAAGTTATTGAAGATGATGGTTTTCTTGCTATTGCTATGCAACATGAGATCGATCATTTAGATGGTAAAGTTTTTATAGAAAAACTCTCTTATATCAAGCGAAAGAAGTTTGAGAAAGAGTGGAAAAGAAAGCTCAAGGAAGGGGCTATCTAGACTCCCTGAGCGATCATTGCATCAGCAACACGTTTAAATCCTAACATGTTTGCACCTGATATCAGATCCATTCCAAGATCATACTCATCACAAGTTTTTTTAATATGTAAGTAGATGTTAGACATGATATTTTGTAGTTTTTCATCTACCTCTTGGGCTGAGAAATAATTGAGTGAATTATTTTGACTCATTTCCAGTACACTGACTGCTACACCACCGGCATTTGCCGCTTTTGCCGG
>Ga0256827_10000467_pt1 | contig 25171 bp, 20 predicted proteins | sample CV84metaG_FD_185977 | JGI IMG/M metagenome (GOLD analysis project Ga0256827, IMG submission 185977) | Hydrothermal vent microbial communities from East Pacific Rise, Pacific Ocean - CV84 | ecosystem: Environmental > Aquatic > Marine > Hydrothermal vents | place: Pacific Ocean: East Pacific Rise...
TCATCTTTTCTCTGACTACCTATGCTCATCACCGTCACATATCTGTCTAGATCTTTATAGGTAAGTCCAAACACTTTTTTAAGGTTATTTATTGCATCTAAAAGCTTATCATTTTGTTCGAGTCTCTGGTAAGTATCAAAAAGATACCTATATATCTCTAAATAAGGTGAGTTTTCATCATCTTCTATAAGTAAAATTAGATCTTTTGAAGCTTCTAAAACATCACTGTAATTTCCTGTTGCAAAATCAACTTTAACATAACGGTAGAGCCATTTTTTTCTCTGCTCTAAATCTTTTGATTTTAAATTTTTAGTGGCTATTTTTTTAGAGAGCTTGAAGTCACCACCCATCATGGCACACTCATAAATACCATCATCCCACTCATCTGAAAGGTCAATTTTGTATTCACTAGAAATCATAATGACACTTGCACACTCTTTTGTTTTTAGTGACACTTTCATCATACCTATTGCAGCATCTTCAACTATATTCTCTTTATCTTCATATTTATCCATATCTAACGATAGAATATCATCTTTCATTGCTAAAATATCGCTATACATTCCCTCTTTTAAAAGAAGTTTTGCTTTTTCATAAGTTGCACGGTTACCTATGGTATCATCCCTATAAGTATTAATGAGCTCATTAAGTTCTGCTAGTTTGGCAGAACTATTACCATCGTTAGTATCGAAAAAGAGTGCATCTTTTGCTACACTTATCTCCTCTTCAAATACCCCATCACTATATTTATCTAAGTAACTGTTAATCGCTTCTAGTGCTTCAAGTTTAGAGTCTGTTTTACTTAACCATATTGCTCTGTCTCTAAGTAATCTCTCATACTCATCATGATCTTTGTTTATCGCATCACTTATACACTTTGCAATATCTGCAGCAGTTTTAAAATCCATCTCTTGAGCAAAACTATACATCATTTCCATAGACTTTTTTAAATCTTTTATAAAAAAGCTAGGTTGTGATGCTATGACTTTATTTACATACAGTGAAGCTTTTTTCTCATTTGACATTCCAATGTAAAAGTTTGCAAGGCCATAAGCAGCATTGACCGCTATCTCTATGTCTTGTGTATTTAGTAATGCTTTTTCATAAAACTTTATAGCTTGTGATGCTCCACCAGAAGCCTCTAACATCTCTGCTTTATAAATATTACCCCAGTTTGCAAATTCTGAATTTTCATGTTCACTAAAGAGTCTGTCAAAAAAGTAATCGGCATCACTGTTGAGACCAATTTTAGAGTATGCCTTTGCATTAAGTGAAAGTACTTCTGGAACATTATCATCAGAAGAGTACTCTTGTAAGTAAAGTTTAGAGTTTAAAATTACATTATCAAAATCATCAAGTTTGGAAAAGACTTTAATTTTGTAGTAGAGTAGTTCTGCACTAAAGAGTGAGTCAGGGTAATCTGTTTGAACATCATCAATAAGTTCTAAACATAACTCATACTTCCCTTGCGAGAAATACTTTTTAATTTTGAGATAATCTTTAACATCTCGAACTTTTTTTATGTGAATAGGATTTCCATATATATCTAATCCACCTACATAGGGAAGTTTGTCGCTACTTAGAAAAAATGGAAAATTAATAGCTAAGTCACTTTTAGTTTCATTTTTTATAAATGGCGGTTTTTCTATGTAACCTAGTAGCATCCAATGTTTTGACATCTTTACATTGGCTTTATACAGAGTATCATCTTTTGCAAGGTCAAATACCATAGGGTAAACTCTCATCTTCTTAAAAGGTCTTATAATAAGAAAAAAAGTTTTATTTTTTACAATACTTGTAATTTTAAAAAAATCATTTTGAAGATTTCTAAATTCACTTGATGGTTCTGTTGCAAAAGCACAAACGACTTCAATGGTCTCACCAAAATCATCTTTTACATCTTGGCATAAAAAATCTTGTGGATCTTTAATATGAAGTGTTGAATAATTTATGAAGTTCTCTTTAGCACCTTGAAGTGTAACTTCTAGTGCGAAGAGATTAAAAGATAGTACCAAGAAGAGTATCGATTTTAACAACTATACTCTCCTTAAAAACTAAACTCTCTTGGGAACACCGCCGAGGTGAACCCAGTGTTAGCGAAAGATAAGGAGCTTTTGCTCATTATCTGTTTCAATAAACTAGTATCCGCTGTTGTAAACAAATGCTGTAACAAACTCTAAGAGTGGGTTTATTGCTAGAAAAGCAAATATAGTTCCCACTGCTGCAAAACCAATAATAGATTTTAAAGCTAAGGTAGCATTTGAGACATATACATTACCATCATTTCCAACAACTGGATCTTTCATAAACATATATACTATTAGTTTTAAGTAATAGTACCCAGCAATAGCTGAATTAAGGGCCATAATAAGTGCTAACACTGTATAACCACCTGTTACCGCTGAAGAGATCATATACATTTTACCCCAGAAGAGTGCAAATGGAGGAAGACCCGCTAAACTTAACATAAACAGACCCATAATTGCAGCTGCTACTGGAGCAGTCTGAATCATACCAGCAAATTTGTCATACGAGTGGTCACTACGTTGGTGGTCTGGTAAAGATTTTTGACGAGACATCCAAAGCATAGAGAATGAACCTAGGTTAGTAAAACTAAACAGTATCCAGTAAAGGAAAAGTGCTGAGTTAGACTGTGTTGTACCGATTAAAATCGCAGCCATTACAAAACCAGCATGAGATACTGAAGAGTAAGCAAGCATACGTTTTACATCAGTCTGAACAAGTGCCCAGATATTTGCCGCTGTCATAGTAACAACAACAAAAACATAAAGGACTATCTCTAACCAAATTACACCACTGTGAATTAAGAACTCGAAGAGTCTCATTGCCACTACAAATGCAGCGATTTTAGGTACGATTGACATATAACCAGCCATTGCTGCAGATGAACCTTCATAAACATCAGGAGCCCATGTATGGAATGGAACTAATGAGAGTTTAAACGCGAATGCTGCAAGTAAGAAAACAACACCTACAAGAACAAAGCCCATATCTTCATAACCATTAGATGCTAAAACAGTTGCAATTTGATTAATCTCAATTGAACCTGTAAGTGCATAAAAGACCATAGAACCAAAACTAAAGAAACCAGCAGCTAAAGCACCCATAGTAAAGTACTTCACAGCAGCTTCAAAAGATTTATCACGGTTATGCATAGCAATTAAAGTATAGAGTGCTAAAGATGAAGTTTCAAGCCCTACAAATACTAAGATTAAGTTATCAGTTGCAACCATAAATTGGAAACCACTAATCATAAACAGAAATAGTGCGAAAAATTCAGGGTATGAAAACTCGTGGAAACGTTTATGAGTAAGTGCTAAAGGGATAAACAGAAGTGAAGCCCCAACAATAATAAACTGTGAAAGAATAGCTAAACCATCTATAAGCATTACATCAAAAACACCCATAATAGTTCCACTTTGGCTAAATACACCTGCTGCATCGAGAAGTGATGCAAAATCCATCGCGAGGAAAAGTAGACTGATCATAACATACATTGTTTTGTCCAATCCACCTTTTATCATATCTATAACTAGGATTAACAGTGCACCAACTATTGGAATAAGCATTGGTGCGAGAGTCATAATATTTAATGACTCTAAAGAAACGTTTACTGATTCTAACATTAGTGTGTCCCCCCTTGTGTCGTTCTCGTAATCTCTATACCATCTTCTATAAGGTTAGGGATTCTCTTTTTTGCTTCTTCAGTAATAGATTTATCGTGCATTAACTGTACAATAGATTCAACTGAATTGTTAATTGGCTCTAAAATTGGTTTAGGGTAAATACCTAACCAAACTGTAATAATAGCCAACGGAATAAGTGCAACTAACTCACGTTTGTTTACATCTGGAAGATTTCTATTCTCTTCTATTGTAATCTCACCAAAGAACATTTTTTTGTATGCTGCTAACATATAGATAGCACCAACAATAATTGCAATACCTGCAAGAAGTGTTAAGATATGAGACTGTTGGTAGAAACCAAGAAGACTCAAGAACTCACCAACGAAGTTAATCGTAAGAGGCATACCTACAGAAGCCATCATCATAAGACCAAAAATAGTCGCATAACGTGGCATAACATGTGCTAAACCACCAAACTGATCCATCATCTTAGTATGACGTCTATCATAGATAACACCAACAAGTAAGAACAGAGCACCGGAGACAACACCGTGAGCAATCATTAAAAAGATTGAACCAGAGATCCCTTCCACGTTAAGAGCGAATGTACCAAGAATAATAACACCCATGTGTGAAACTGATGAGTAAGCAACAACCTGCTTCACATCTTTTTGTGCATAAGCTACCATTGCTGTGTAGATAATCATGATAATTGCAAGTACTGCAATTGGGTACATGAAGAACACTGAAGCATCTGGAAAAAGTGGTAGTGAAAAACGGATAAATGCATATGTACCCATTTTCAGTAAAATTGCCGCTAGTATTACAGAACCAATAGTTGGTGCTTGCCCGTGTGCATATGGTAGCCATGTATGAAATGGGAACATAGGAACTTTAATAGCAAAACCAACAAAGAATGCTGCAAATAACCATAATTGAAATGATTCTGGAAGGATAAGTCTATACCAATCAAGAATAGCGAAACTCCACTGACCTGTAGCTTGTTGGTAGAAATATGCCATAAACAGCATACCAACTAACATCACTAATGAACCTGCAAATGTATAGAGGAAAAACTTTACAGATGCATAAACACGAAGTGGTCCACCCCATGCACCGATAATATAAAGCATCGGTACAAGAGAAAGCTCCCAAAACACATAAAATACCATCGCATCTAAAGCAGCAAAAACACCCGCCATAGTCATCTGTAGGAACAGAAGTGTAATTATCATGTTTTTAACATTTTTTGTATCTGTTAAAGAAGCTATACCTATCATCGTAAAGAAAGCTGCTAAGATGATAATAAAAAGTGAAATACCATCAACACCTAAAATATAGTTAATTCCAAATGAAGGAATAAGAGGAACTGTTTCCATAAATTGCATACCAGATGCATTTGTATCAAACGAGAACCATAACCATAAAGCAAGTGCGAACTCGATAGTTGCAACTGCAACACCGTACATACGCATACTGTCTTTATGAATTGCAAATCCCATCACTGCTGCGAGTGCTGGAAAGAAAATTAAAATTGATAAAATGTGATCAATCATCTATTAAACTCCTAAACCTGATAAAATCGACGTGATTTCAACAGAATATCTAACTGCAAGTCCAAAAACTACAGCTAATGATAGCATTGCAACTGTACCTGCTACCATCCATGTAAGCATTGTAGATAAGTTACCACTCTGCATTGCTCTTGTTTTCTCACCCGTTCCATAAATAGCACCAGCAATACCATCCACTGTAGCATCAACAATTTTTTGATCAACTTGTGTCCACAGTATTGTTGAGAGTTCTCTATATGGTGTAACAATATATTTTTCATAAGCATACGGTATATAGTACTGATTAATCAATAATTTGTAGGCAAAACTATTTTCCATTTTAGATGTTCCATCAGGAACTTTAACTTTAAAGTTTGCATATTTTTTATAAGCATAAATAATTGCGAATGCTACAAAAAGTTGTGTTCCTATAGTCATAACCCAGTATACAAGATGATTATGCATATGGTACTCAGTCGCTGGTAATAGTTGTGTTACCATCTCAAAGTATGTCATTTTAAATGAACCTGCAATAATTGCAAGAAGAAGTAATGGACTCATACCGATAAGCATAAATTTGTATGCTTCATGTGGGTCAATACCAAATAATTTATGTCTTTCATCACCCTCAAATATAAGTGCCGTAAGTCTAAATGAATAAAATGCAGTTAGACCTGCTGTAAAGAGTAGTATAGAGTAGATAATATAGTGATGCTCAATAATTGCAACTTCTAAAATTAAATCTTTAGAAAAGAAACCAGCAAGTGGGAAGATTCCCGCAAGTGCGATTGAAGCTAAAGTCATCATAATATAAGTAGCTCTCATAGGCTTCTTGAGTCCACCCATTTTAAATGGATCAAGCTCATCATGCATAGCATGCATAACATTACCAGCACCAAGGAATAGAAGTGCTTTAAAGAATGCATGAGCCATAAGGTGAAAGAGTGCTACCCAGTAAGCACCTAAACCAGCTGCTGCAAACATATACCCTAACTGTGAAAGTGTAGAGTAAGCAATAACTCTTTTCATATCACGATTAACAAGAGCCATAGATGCAGCAAAAATTGCCACAAATGCACCTAGTGAAGCGATAAAAAGACCTACATTAGGGATTAAGTCATATAACTCGTTTGAACGAACTACTAAGTAAACACCAGCTGTTACCATCGTTGCAGCATGGATAAGTGCAGAAACAGGAGTTGGACCTTCCATTGCATCTGCTAGCCATGTATGAAGTGGAAACTGTGCCGATTTACCCATAGCACCTACGAATAAAAAGATACCAATCCAAGTAAGCGTAGCTGTATCTAAAGATGCCATTGCAGGGAATGCGATGTCATACTGAAGTGAACCAGTATTCCAGTAAACAAGAAAGATACCGATTAACATCCCAAGGTCAGCAATACGGTTCATAATGAATGCTTCATTAGCCGCCCACGTTGCAACCTCTTTATGGAACCAGAAACCGATAAGTAACCATGAACATAGACCAACACCTTCCCAACCTATGAAAAGACCAGCGAAGTTATCACTCATAACTAAAATCATCATTGAGAAAACGAATGCTGAAAGGTAAGAGAAAAATCTATTAAAACCTTTGTCGTGATCCATATAACCAATAGAGTAAATATGAACAACTGTTGAAACAAGTGTTACAACCATCATCATAGTTACTGAAACTTGGTCAACAATAAAACCAAAAGGAATGTATAGATTCCCTGTAGCCATCCATGTCATCATCTCAACGTGGATAGGAGCACCATCATCTAAAATGTGAGTTAAAAGTACTGAACTACTTACAAATGCTAAAAAGATTAGTGAAGTTGAAATAATTCCTACAAAAGTTTTCTTTGGAGTTGCAGTAAATAGTGCTGCAAACAGAGAACTTACTAATGGTGCAAAAAGTGCAATATATAAATATTTTTCCATTCTCTTATCCTTTCATACTTGACATAGAATCTAAGTCAATTGTACCGTGACGTTTATGCCATACAATTAAAAGACCAAGACCAACAGCAACTTCTGATGCAGCGATTGCAATTACGAAAAATGCAAACATCTGACCCGTTAAGTCACCATAGTAGTGTGAAATCGCAGCAAAAGCGATATTTACTGAGTTCAGTAATATCTCTGTTGCGAAAAACAGTAAAAGAAGATTTTTTCTACGCATAACACCAACTAAACCTATTGTAAATAGTATAGTCGATAGAACCAGGTAGTGGTTAAGTCCAATTTCCATCATGAAAGCACCTTCATATCTTGATCTTTTTTCATATCTGTAATCTCAGCTGTAGAGTAAAGAGTAAGAGATAAGTCCATCTTCTTACCAGCTAAGACAATACCTGATATCATTGCAACTAGTAGCATAATTGCTGCTACTTCAAATGGTACAAGATACTTCGTAAAAAGTACCATACCGACATCTTGTGTATTACCTACACCTTCAGTCATTGGATAAAGAGCAGTGATATTTTCACTTAGAAGTGGTACCGCTACAATAACAACTACTAAAATAGCAGCTAATGTACTTAAACCAACTACAATAAACTTGTTGCCATTCTTCTCTTTTACATCTCTGGTTGTATCAAAAAACATCATACCAAAAGCATAAAGAGCCATTACAGCACCCGAATAAACAACGATTTGAATCGCACCTAAAAACTCAGCACCTAAGATAAAGAAAAATGCTGATATAAAAATCATTCCTGCTGCTAACGCAGTTAATGCATACAATGCCTGTGATGTAGTTACGGCTATAAAAAACATCGCTATTGTTAAAAATGCAAACAGATAAAAAGCTATCGCTTCAAACATAATCCAATCTCCTTAATATGCTAATGGCGTTTTTTTAATACGCGCATCTTCGTTTGGTGTTACAGAACCAAAACCTTCAAACTCTTTTTGAGCCCCAGCTTTCATAACATCTAGTGGTGTTAACATATACTCATAATCAACAAAGTGTTCACGTTGATCAGATGCATTTTCATAATTACCACCATGAGTAATAGCTAACTCTGGACATACTTCAGCACAGTAACCACAGAAGATACAACGACCAAGGTTAATTGTGTATTCTGAAACCTCTTTACGAGAGTTCTCATCAATCTTAGTATCTATTCTAATACAGTCCGAGATACAGATTTTTTCACAAAGTCCACAACCTATACATCTCTCAGTATCTGATTCCCAGAGTCTTTTCATCTCATGGATTGCACGGTAACGTGGTCCAATAGGCATCTTCTCTTCTGGGTAAGAGACAGTATGAATGTCAAAACGAATCATCTCTCTCATTACAACCCAAAGACCAACAAATAGCTCGCCTCTAAAAGTTCTCTTTATAACACGCTTGAATTTACCCCAACCATCAGTAGGATAATCTTCAATGTCAACCATAAAGTAGCCGTTTTCAGCTACATTTCTATCATTAAATTGTTCCATTTTCATTCATATCCCCTTAAAACATCATAATAAAGCCAGCGACAACCACGTTGAGCACAGCTATTGGCATTAATACTTTCCAACATAACCACATAAGTTGATCTGGTCTAACATCTGGCCATGCAGCTCTTGTCCATAAAAAGAAGAAGAAAAAGAATGCCATCTTACCAAGAAGTCCTAAAGCACCTAAGAAACTACCATCACCATAACCACCTAAGAAAAGAAGTGGAATTACAAATGAGATAAAGAACATATTTGCATACTCACCGATGAAGAAAAGACCCCATCTCATACCAGAGTACTCTGTACCAAATCCATCAATAATCTCATGGTCATTTGCGATTAAGTGAAATGGTGTACGTCCAGTTTCAGCAAATGCTGCAATCCAAAAGAGGATAAATGCAACAAACCCAACACCGTAAAGATTAAATATAACCCAACCATTCTCAATCTGGTACTCATTAAAGTCAATCAGAGATAAAGAACCAACCATCATGATTGGTGCAAGAATTGCAAGGCCTGTTACAACCTCATACGAAATAAACACCGCAGCCGCACGAGCAGCTGAAAGTAGTGAGAATTTATTTGCCGAAGCCATTCCACCTAGAAGTGGACCATAAAGACCAACTCCCATAATTCCTAAGATGTATAAAATACCAATATTTATATCTGCAACAATTGGATGTACTGTATATCCAAAGATTGTAAATTCTGGTAAAAAAGGAATCGCTGCAGCTGCCATAAATGCAGTAGCTGCAGTAATAACTGGTGCTATTTTAAAGATTGGTGCAACAACACCTGCTGGAATAATATCCTCTTTTGTAAAGAGTTTAATACCATCAGCCGCAACTTGTAGCAATCCGTAAGGACCAACATTCATTGGCCCTAAACGACGCTGCATAAATGCAAGAATCTTACGTTCAAAATAAGTCCCTATACCCGCTAACGCAGAGAAAACGAGTAAAACAACAACAACTTTGATTACTGTTTCAATTAAATATCCTACTTCCATATATTACACCCTTTCAATCGAAGCTGAAGCAAAGCGGTAACCACTAAACAGAGCCTCTGAATTTAATTTAGAATCAAAACTTGGAATTATTACAATGTCTCCAGCGATTTTGTTATCACTTACAACTTTTGCAACCAATTCCCCATTTTCAGTTTTCACTTTAACACTGTCTCCCGCATTAAAGTCTGAGTTTGCTAAGAACTCTTCACTCATATAAACACCACTCTCTTCATCAAGTTGAGTAGCTTTATTTGTGAAATCATTAAATTGTCTTACTGGATTTGCAAGATAAATAAGCTGATTTTCTAAAGAGAGAGACTCGTCTATCTCTTTTACATCTCGGTTTGAACCAATACGTCTTTTAACATTTTTAAGCTCATAACCTCTCATCTCTTCACCAGAGTTTGTATAGTGATTTGGTAAAGCATCAAACTCTTGGGCTTTAAAACCTTTTGAAGTTGGTAATTCTACTGTATAGTCAATAGTGTTATCTACTTCTAGTCCTAATGCATTTGCAATATCATTCAACTCATATCCACCATAACCTAGAGCAGCATTTGTTGGGTTAACTCTCTTGTTAATCGAAGTTAGAGTTCCCTCTTGCTGATTAATAGCAGGCATATCAAGATCACCATCACCTAAAGCAGAAAGTGTGTAATCTCCTTTAGTATTATAACCTATTGTGTATGTCCCCTCTTCATCAGAAAGTTCATTGATAAGTGCAACACCTAGAGTATTTGTTAACTCTGGAATCATTACAAGTGTAAATGCTGAACACTGTTCAACAAGTGCCACAAGGCGAGCAATATTTTTAGAGTTTGGATGATTATATAAATCTGGACCAACAACTAAAGAGAAAGTCTCTTTTTTCTTTAAAAATTTCTCTAAAGTTTCAGCGAAATTCTCAGGAGCTCCAACCATCTCTAAGAGTCTGTTGTCATCAACTTCAACCTCTTTAGAGACTTTCTTAGGAACCATCTTAGATTTCTCTACTTCAATCTCTTCCTCTTCACCAGTCTCTTCATTTACTTTCATCTCTTTAACCATCTCAACTACTTTTTCTTTAATAGTTTCAGTAACTGTAATAGTTTTCATAGAGTGGAATGATGCTAAATAATCAACTACTTCAGATGGAAGTTGTTCTTTATCTCCAAATAGATCAAGAACAAGGTAAAGAATTGCCTCTTCTTGAAGTGGCTGATGATTAATACTTAAGATATTTTTTCCTAAACCATCAATAATTGGGTCACTTACAGGGTGGAAGTAAAGACCTGCACCCTTATTTACTGTTAGTGAGTTGTTTAGAGAGTATCTTGCATTTGGATTATCAGACTTCAAAGCTGAACCAACAGAGATAATAAAACTTGAGTTCATCATCTCTTTAAGATTACTACTATAGAGTCTAGTTCCGCTAACATCTGAGTAGTCATGTAAGAAAGTTTGGAATGACTTCGCTTCATTGTTAATAAGCTTATATCCAAACTTCTCTTTCATCTTTTCTAAAATCAGTGCTTCTTCATTTGTAATAGTTGATGTAAACTTAATCGCATCAGCCTTCTTAAATGCAGATACTGCATTAGCAAATGCATCTTCATCTTTAGTTACATCAGAGTTTTGGTAATCAAATCCGTAACGACCAGCACCACATAGTGAAACATAGTTCCACTCATTCATAACACGGTAGATTTTATCTTCAGAGTTTTCAATGCTTGTATGCTTCACATCGTAAGAGATCTGACAACCAGCCGAACAGTGTCCACAAGTTGCAGGAACTTGACTTAGCTCCCATGCATTTGATTTGTACATAAACTCTGTATCAACAAGTGCTCCAACTGGACAAACAGCCGCACACTCTCCACAAGAAGTACAATCAAGAACATCACTGCCGTTTGTTAAACCAATCACTGACTTGTTAAGCTTATTCCACATCGCATAAGCATCTTTTGGCATCTCAGCTTTATACTCAGCATCTAATGCATCTGCACCACGAGCTATAGTTTTAAGAGAGTTATCACCAATCATATCTTTACAAGCAGTTACACAGCGCTCACAAACAATACAGAGACCCGGATCGTAATGTAGGTGTCCCCAGTCATGAGAACTTCGATCTACATCTTTGACTGCATAACTTTGTGAATCTACACCTATTTCTAATGTGTAGTTTTGTAGTTCACACTCACCAGACTGATCACAAACACCACATTGAAGAGGATGATTTACATCATAAACTTCCATGATAGCACGGCGCTCTTTTTCTATATTTTCAGTCGATGTAGTAATACTCATCCCATCTTTTGCTTTAGCATTACAAGCATATACCTGTTTGCCATCAGCTTCAACTAAACATATACGACAAGCTAGTGTAGGACTACACCTTGTCAAATAACAGATTGCTGGAATAAAAATATCATTTGCACGAGCTGCATTTAATAAAAACTCGCCCTCTTGCGTCTCAATCTCTTTTCCATCAATGTTTATACTGATTTTACTCATTATACTACTCTCACTATTTTGGATTTTTCAAATCTATATCTACTTGCATCGTGTCCTATATCAAATGTAGGATTGAGTGCTATTGTACCTTTTAGTTCATCATCTAGTTTAAATTCTCTAATTATAGTTTTTGAACCATACTTCACTTCGACCTTATCACCATCTGAAATCTTGGCTGCAGCTGCAAACTGTGCTGAACCACGAAGAGATGTGTCACGCTCTAACTGTGAAGTTTTTGCAGTGTAGGCATTAAACTGCAATACAGGGTTAGAGTTATAGATAACGGTTCCATTAAACTCTGGAAGTTCATCAATTGGTTCTAGCTGTACATTTACCTTACACTTCACTTCATCAAGAAGGTAACCTCTTTCATCGTCACCGTATGCAGTTAGAAAGTTCTCTAAAGAGTCAAAGTTAATGTTTTTAAACCCAGCATCTACACTTAAAAGTGCAGTACAATCAACTGTATTTTCATGCTTAATTCCAAACTCTGAGGCTAAATCATTCAATGTATATCCATCAAAAGCAAGAGCTACATTTGTCGGTAAAACTCTATTATCAATACTTACAAAAGTTCCTTCTTGCTGATTAAGGGCTGGAATACTTAGGTTTGCAAACTCTAAAGATGAAATAACAAAATTACCATGTGCATTGTAACCCACAACATCTATAACATCTTCATCAATATCAAGAGTATTAATAAGTGATACACCAAGAGTATTAACTTCATTTGGAACGATTACAACACTAAATTCACTATATTTTTCTATCATAGCTACAAGCTTAGCAATATTGTCTGCTTTGTCGTGTGCCATCAAGTCATTTCCAACAATAAGAACCTTATTTTTAGCACGAACAAATGAGTCTGTCATCTGCGTTAACTCTTCTTCGCCAATGTTACTCTCTGCACCAAGGTAACCTAAGTCTAACTCATCAAAGAAATCTCTATTTTTCTTTGATAGGTCTGCATCTTTTAAAATTTCGTATGCTAAAAGAGCTATAACACCCTCTTCTGTTCCTACTTCATATTTCATAAGTTGTGTCACAGTGTTTTGCATTAAAGCATCTTCCATAGAGTGTGCATAAACTATTTTTGCACCATTATGACGAGAAGCAGTTGTAAGTGCATAACGTACACCTGGGTTATCAGTCGCTATTCTAGTACCGATAATAATCGCAGCATCAGCCTGCTTAATCGCATCTAATGTACCACTATGATGTTTTTTACCACTCACAGTGCTATAAGCATTCATAAATGACTGAAAGTTTCTCGCATCTTCATTAAATAGTTTAATACCTAATTTTGCTTTGAGCTCTTCTAAAATGTAAGCTTCTTCATTTGTAATCATAGATGAGAAACGAATCGCTTTCGCACTTCCAAGTGCTGCAACAGCCTTAGTAAATGCACTCTCATCTTTTTGTGCTGCATTGTCAAAGTCAAAACCAAAACGTCCAGCACCACAGAGTGATGTAAACTCAAAGTTATTTTTAACTCTATAAATAGCGTCTACAGCGTTGTCAATACTTGCATTTCTTGTCTCATACTCTAAACTACATCCAGCTGAACAGTGAGCACAAGTAGCAGGAACACGCGAAAGTTCCCATGCATTTGCCTTGTACTTAAAGTCTGAACTTACCAGTGCTCCAACAGGACAGACTGCTATACACTCTCCACAGAAAGTACAGTCAAGTGTCTCAGCATTTTTAGGAATAATTGTTGAACTATAACCACCAAATTTCACATCAATAGCATCATCACCAATTACTTCATTACAGACATGCACACACTTTTCGCAGAGAATACATAGAGCTGGATCATAATTGATAAGACCCCAGTTCTCAATAGGACGTTGCTGATCACGAGCTGCAAAATTTTGCTGTCCCACGTTAAACTCTAAAGTTTTATTCTGTAGGTCACACTCTCCAGACTTATCACATACACCACACTCTAGAGGGTGGTTAACATCATAAAGTTTCATAATGTTTGTACGTTCTACCTCTAGCTCTGCATTGTTTGTTGTAATCTCAATACCCTCTGTTGGCGGAGTGTTACATGAAAGTACAAAACCTTCAACACCCTCTGCCTCAACAACACACATACGACACGATGCACATGGAGTCGTTTTAGAGATATAACACATTGTAGGAATGTAAATGTCATTTTTGCGAGCTACTTGTAAAATAGTCTCACCTTTTTCTGCTTTTACATCTTTGCCATCGATTTTAAAATTTACTATTTTACTCATCTTTGACCTCCTATGCCTGAACCATAGCGATGTAGTAACAACGCATACAGCGATCAGCTTCACTCATCGCTTCTTCTTGTGTGAAACCTAAGTTTACTTCAACATTGTTAAACTTACGAATATCAACATCCACTACTTCACTATGTTCACGAGGAAGACCAGGCAACCAACCAGTTACCTTCTCTTTCTTGTTGTAAACTTTGAGTTTAGAGAGGTGATCTTCCATAATCTCATCATCAGTTAATGTAATCTCTCCGCTGTGGATATATCTACTCATAACTGAAGCTGCACGTTTGGCTTGACCAACTGCATTTACAATTGTCATTGGACCATACTCACAATCTCCAGAAGCAAAAATACCCTTACGAGATGTCATATAGTCTTTACCGTTTGTTTGAATTGTAGCCCAAGATGTCATATCTAGTTCCCATTCCTCAGGTAAAAATGCTAAATCAGCCGATTGAGAAACAGCAGGGATAAGATAATCTACATCAAGACTAAAGTCTCCATCATCAAGTTTAACAAGTTGTGCACGACCACCATTAGGGTCTGGAACTAACTCAAACTTATTAAAATCAAGTGACTTAAGTACACCATCTTCTTCATTCATACATTCAACCGCCGAATGAAAGATAAACTCAACACCCTCTTCTACTGCTTCATGATACTCTTCATAAGTAGTATTTCTAATAATTGTCTTCTCATCACGACGATAAATCATGATAACTCTCTTAGCACCCGCACGGATTGCACAACGTACAACATCCATAGAGGTAAAACCACCACCAACACAGACAACTGTTTTTCCAGTCAAATCAACAAAATCAGATGGTAACATCTGCTGCTCTTGAACTGCTTTAGGTGTTTTAATATCAAATTTCTCATAAAGGTTTACCCAATCAAGAAAATCAATAGCACCCCAGTAACCTTTTACTTCTGGATTTTCATTAGCACAACGTACTGCCTTAGAAATACGTGTTCCAGAAGCAATCATAGTCGCATCATAAGATGTTTCAAACTCTTTCATCTCATCAGCAGTCACTGCATGGTTAATAATAAAATTTACACCCATATCACGAACACACTCAATATCTTGCATATATTTTGCCCATGGCATACGGTACTCAGGAACACCTACAGTAACCTCTCCACCAAGAACAGGAAGAGCTTCATAAACATCAACTTCAACACCATCAGCAGCAAGATAATACGCTGTAGTTAAACCAGCAGGACCAGCTCCAATAACAGCTACTCTCTTACCATTAGATGGTTTTTTCTCCATCGGATGGAAAAAATCGTATCCATGGTCAGTCTCCCAATCAGCACCTAAACGTTTAAGTGACATAATTGAGACAGGCTCATCAAGGTTTGTTCTACGACATGCATCTTCACATGGATGGGGACATACACGACCACATACATGTGCAAGTGGCATTGTTTGACGAGTCGCTTCAAGAGAATCATCAAAACGTAAATCTCTTACACCCTCAATATAACCAGGAATATCTACATGAGCAGGACAAGCATCTGTACAAGGAGCAGTGATTTTAGCTATATAGCCAATCTTGTCCTCGTAATGCTTTGACTTTTTCTGCTCATTGATACACTCTAAAAAAGTATCTTCAAAGTGTGTCATTAGATCAAGTATAGGATTTGGAACAGTTTTTCCAATCTCACACTTTGACGTAATTTGCATACTTTTACCGATCTCTTTTAAGTGGTCCAAATCAGCTACTGCACCTTCACCACGAGCAATTTTATCGAGTTGATCATATAAAATCTGACCACCCCAACGTCCAGGGGCACATCTTCCACATGCTTCTGAATACTCTTGGTACTGTGCTGCATACTCCATCGCTAAACGGATTACATCTACATCTTCACTAAACAATGCCACACCATCCCAGCCAATAAAGGCTTTAGAATCACGATGGTCATCGTATGTTGCTGGTAGATTATATGCTGATTCTTCCCACTCTTCTTCTGGTTTACCAATATTATTTATTAGCTCACCATTCCAAGTAGAAAAATAGACTTTACTCACATCAAATCCCTATTTTTTTACTACGATAGTCCAGTCGACTTCGTTAAATTTTAATGAGTTCATTAACTCATATCCGCACTCTTTTACTAAATCAGCCGATTTTTGAATAGGAGAAAAATCACCTATTTCAAATAAAAAGATTGCAACTTCACCCGCTTTGTGAACATCAAGAATCTCTTTCATACGAGGTTCAAAATCTGTTTTTAAATGTCTTAAATCATATCTTTTCATTATCTGTCAACCTCACCGAAAACTATGTTTGTTGTACCAATAATAGAAACAACATCTGGAATGTAGTGACCAGGTAAAAGGTCAGTTAAAATTCCTGTGTGCCAAAAAGATGGTGCACGAAGCTTGAGTCTATATGGATATGGTCCACCTTGAGAGTTAATAAAGAAACCTAGTTCACCTTTTGGTGACTCAGTAGCCACATAAACTTCACCAACTGGTGGTCTCATACCTTGTGTTACAAGTACAAAATGCTGCATTAAAGAGTAGTTTTGAGTCATAATATCGAGCTTTGGTGCAGAGATATATTTAGGTGCATGAGCCATTAACTCAGTCTCACCTTTTTTGACACACTGGCTATACATATCTATTGTCTGGTAAAGAATCTTTGCAGACTCTCTCATCTCTTCCATGTAGATTCGGTAACGTGCAAAGTTATCACCCTTGTCAGAAAAAGGCACATTAAACTCTACTTCATCATAAAGTTCATATGGCTCTTCTTTACGAATATCCCAAGCAACACCTGAAGCTCTTAGCATTGGACCTGTACAACCCCATGAAAGTGCCATCTCAGTTGAGACCGTACCAACCTCTTCCATTCTCATTAACCAGATACGGTTAGTATCGAGTAGATCTTCATAATCTTTAATATTTTGAGGTAGTTTATTTAAGAATTTTCTTAGTTGGTCTAAGAAATCATCTTGAATATCTAAAGGAACACCACCAATACGAATAGCCGCATGAGTCAAACGTGCTCCACAATAACCCTCAATAATATCCATTAAGTACTCACGTTCACGGAATGCAAAAAGGAAAACTGTCATTGCACCAATATCTAGTGCTGTAGTTGCTAACCAGAAAAGGTGACTCATAAGACGGTTAATCTCTAAAAGCATCATACGTATAACTTTCGCACGACGTGGAACTTCTAAACCAATTAATTTTTCAACAGCAAGTGCAAAACCATAGTTATTTGAAGATGAAGCAATATAATCCATACGGTCAGTTGTTGGCATGAACTCATTGTAAATCATGTTCTCAGCCATCTTCTCCATACCACGGTGAAGATACCCAACATCTGGATGTGCTTTTACAATCATCTCTTGTTGCAGGTGAAGCATTAAACGTAGTTGCCCGTGTGCAGAAGGGTGCTGAGGACCAAAGTTTAGTACTAGTTCATTATCGTCTCTATCGAAGCTGATATTTTCAAAGAACGGCGTTAATCTATTTGTTATTTGTGCCATATTTTACCACCCTATCTTTGTGGATCGTCAATAACTACTGACGTCTTTTTATCGAATTTTTTGATTAAGAATACACCACCATCTTCTTGATAGTTCTCAGTATTTCTTTCTTCGTTTCCTGTAATCTCCGTCCCTTTAGGAACCTCAAAACCTAAACGTGCAAAACGTTCAGAATCATAACGGTCAACCTTAGCAGTATCACGAATTTCAGGGCCTATTGTAGCTCTTGCTTCTTTACCGTAAATCTTATCTACTTCATACCAAGCAGCAAACTCATCCCCTTGAAGTGGGTAAGTTTTAAGAAGTGGATTTCCTTGCCAGTCGTAAGGCATAAGAATTCTTTTCATAAATGGGTGTCCATTTGCTTCAATACCAAACATATCAAACATCTCACGTTCAGACCAATCTGCAGAGCGGAAAAGCTTTTCAACAGAGTCAACGGCTTGACCATTTTTAATAGAATACTTGATACGAATACGCTTACGCTTTGTCATAGATAACATTTGATAAAAAATCTCAAAACTGTCATCTTTAGCTAACCAATCAATTGCAGACATCTCTGAGAGTTGTGTGTATGAAAGCTCATCTCTCATAAACTCTAAAACACCATAGATATCTTTTGCATTGATATAAACTACCATCTGTCCAACTTGAATGTAAGAGTCAGAAACTTTAAACTTAGCACTAATTGCTGCTAAATCTGCTGCAAAAACTTCATCACTCTCAACTTCTTGTTTTGGAACTTGTGGAGCGACATAGAATCTATCTGTATAGTACGGCTTTGCCTGTACATTGTCTTTTGGCTTATAGGCTCTCATTACATTAACCTTTTTGGCTTCTGCGATTTATTTGCAGAGTTAGCACGAATTTTTTTCTGAAGTAGCATTACACCATACTGAAGTGTCTCTGGACGAGGTGCACACCCTGGAAGGTACAAGTCAACTGGGATAATTCTATCCACACCTTGAACTGTTGCATAAGTGTTAAACATACCACCTGTGTTAGCACATGAACCCATAGATATTACCCATCTAGGCTCAGTCATCTGGTCATACAGACGTTTGATAAACTCAGCATGTTTTTTTGTAAGAGTCCCTGCAACTATCATCACATCTGATTGACGTGGAGAAGCTCTAAAAATTGTACCAAAACGGTCAAAGTCATATCTTGAAGCACCTGCTGCCATCATCTCAATACCACAACAAGCAAGACCATATGTCATTGCCCACAGTGAGTTTGAACGACCCCAGTTCGCTAACTTATCTATACTTGTAAGTGCGACTGGTAAACCGCCATTTTTTGTATAATCTACTTTATGTTGTGCCATTCTAGCGCTCCTTTTTTCCATGCATATACGAAACCGATTGTTAACAAGAGTATAAACATTAACATCTCAGCAAAACCAAACCATCCAAGTAATTTAAAATCAACAGCCCATGGAAACATGAACACAATTTCAACATCGAAGAGTAAAAACAGAAGTGCAAACAGATAAAACTGTGGCGAAATTCTATTTGGCTGTTTTGTTATCTCTGGTCCACACTCGTACACAGACATTTTAATCTTTTCGTTTTCCTTAGCTGCTAATGCACGAGAAGCTAAACGAGCGATAATTGTTGTTGCAGTAAATGCACCAAATGTAATCACAAAAAGTACGAATACCCCAAAATACGGATTTGCTGTAGCAATATGCTCCATATAATCTACCTTTAAATCAAAAAGTTCTATTCCTAAGAATATAGCTTTATATAAATTTTGTTTTCTACCACAAAAGATAGTAGAAAAAACAGTTACTTGCACTATAACAAAAAGAGTATTAAAAAAAAGAAAGTGGTGAGTTTAAGTAGTAGGTATGTCACAAATCGCAACACTAGTTTTAGGCTACTAGCCAAGAGTGTGTAAAATCGTAATATCTTATATGTTTGCATATCTATTTAAGGTTAGATTTTCTACTTATTTAAAAATCCCATAGATTTTTCTCCATCGAAATTAGCATCTTTTTCTCTAAGTATCTCTTCTTTAAAGTCATTTTGAGTAAAAAGTGCCTCTTCTTTTACTGCGACTTTGTATGCTGTATTTTTAACAATAAGATGAATCTGTCCACCAGTTAACGAATATGTTGAGAGCTCTTTAATGCTAAAGTTTTCTTCATAAGGAGCACTTTTTGGAAGCATAAGACTCCAGAGTCTTTCACGTTGTGCTCTATTTGGTTTTTTAAACTCGATTTTGTAGTTAAAACGACGAGAAAATGCTTTATCTATATTTTCAAGCAGATTTGTTGTCGCTATTAACATTCCACGAAAATTTTCTATCTGCTCTAAAAAAATATTTTGCATCTGGTTATGCATCTGGTCAGAACCTGTAATATTACCACTTGAACGTGCTCCCAAAAACTGGTCAGCTTCATTTAAAAGGAGTATGGGGTCTGTTTTAGTTTTCTCACTAAGCTCATAAAATGTATCAAAGATTTTACGAACATTTTTTTCACTCTCTCCAACATACATAGAGAGAATTTTGGAACAATCAAAGGCTAAAACTTGGCGTTTAAGAGATTTTGCTAGGGAGTATGCAGTCATTGTTTTACCAGTTCCAGCTGCTCCATAAAAGATAATTCGAGCATCTATACCACTCTTCTTATCTTTTATACCCCACTCTACTAAACGTGACACTACCTCTTTATCGACCTGTTTCATAAGGTTTTGAAGAGTCTCCTCTGTTTTTTCATTGAGTACGACCTCATCCAAAGATGTTTCAGGCTCTATTAACTCAAAAATATCTTGTTCTTCTATGAGTGCATTTAGTTTAAGGCGTCTCACTTTTTTGTTTTTTTGAGGATGAATAATACTCTGAAGCACATCATCTACAATATAAAAAGAGCGACTAATACCACCAAAAGGGTTAAGCATCTCTTCATAATCTATGATGCCTGCACTTAAAAGATTTGAGCCATCTTCTAAGAGTGAGCGATTTTTGATTCTGTCATACTCATCAAATGATATTAAATCTATGAGTGTATTCATCTCCCTAAGTGAGGTGTCTGTAGCACTATACTCTTCACGAAGAAGTGCAATAAAAATTACCTGATCTTTTAAGTGCATCTTTTTTTGTTTAAAAAACTTATCTAATACCAAAGTCTCTGATGTCTGCTCAACTCTCTCTTGAATACGTGCTTCTAAAAGTTTGAGTTTATTTTGTATTCTATCTATACCTAAAGAGTGTTCATGTACATTTTGACGAATGCTACTCATTTTTTGATATAACTCAATTCTAAAAAATTGGTCTTGAAGGTACTCTAAATGGTCTGAGTATGGCTTGATTTCTGGTAAATCAGACTCTAGTGTTCCCTCTTGTAAAAGTCTTAAAAACGATGGTGTTAAACCAACCGCCGTATTTAAAAGTTCTAAAGGGGTCACTTCTGAAATTTTCATGGGAGTAAAACTCTGCTGATGTAACCAGCCAAGTTCAAGAAGATTTTTAAGCTCTTTGAGGTAGTCTAAATAGAGATATGAATCGATATCATACATATCTTGAAGTAGATCAAGAACTAAAACATCGTCTTGACCCTTAACATATTTTTGTGCTAAATACTGAAGCATAAGAGCTTCAGTAGTATTACACTTTAAGTGAACAAATAGTGTAGATTTTTCAATCTTTTTCGCTTCTAAAAAATCAACTAATGTTTTCAAATAAGTCCTTAAAATTTGTATCCAAGTCCTGCTGAGACAATAAGTACATTTCCATTAGAAAATGTACCTTCTAAGTTAGCATCATTATCTGCTGCTTTTATATCTCTCTCTTCTCTCACAGAGTAAAGTGCTGAGAGACCTATATCCATAGCATCGTTAATTTGATAACGTCCACCAAGAGAAAAAGAGAGAGAATCAGAGTCTGGAAGCTCAAAATTAAGTGATTCATTTGGTACTGGTGTTTCATCGTAAACAATACCTGCCATAAGAGTCATATTACTAAGCTCTTGTGTTACACCCAATCGATAAGCACTTGTGTCATTCCAATCTTTTGTTTTGACACCACCAAAAATAGCCTCACCCATATTGTAATCAAAATCAAAATCTAACTCATTATATGCTGACCAATAATTCTTTTCATATACAAACTCAACTGTAGTTTTTGTAGAAAAAGTGTATGCAGCAGCAACACTCACAGTTGCAGGAAGGGGAACCATAACTCTTGCCCCATAATTACCATTTACAAAAGGTGGTGTACCTGGAGGTAATGCACCATTATAGACTAAATCAGCATCACCATCTTCTGTTAAATCTACACGAGAACGGTAAGTAATACCAAACTCTAAGTTTGGCATTGGTTTATAAGCTAAAGCAATGTTATATCCAAAATCGATAGAATCTCCATTCATATCTTGAGACACGACACCATCAACAGGAGTAGCTTTAACTATACCACTAGAGTGAAGTAGTCTTACCCCAACTGCTACAGCTACTGTATCACCAATTGGAAGTGCAATAGTTGGATTAACCTCAATAACTTTTAAAGTAAACTCTTCTGAAGCTCCTTTAGCCGGCTGTTCAGTCCATCTTTTTGAAAGTCCACCAGGAACATGAATACTTAAACCAAAACGAGCACCACTTACATCACCAGATACATAATGAATAGCTGGTAAAATGAAAGTTTCAGATTCAGCATTTGTATCAACTGCTGCCCCATTAGAAGTCCCTTTAAAATTTACAGCATCAAGTCCAATATAAATCAAATCTGCTTCTACATGGTTAGTATCTTGCATGAAAACCATATTTGCAGGGTTATAATACGCTGCATCTGCATTTTTATTGTGTGCTATATTTGCAGCACTAAGTGCTATACCATTTAAAGAAGTCTCTGGTATCTTATACCCACCAGCCATTAAAACTGAGCTTGCCACTAATGACATTAAAGCAATTTTTTTCATATATTTATTCCTTTGAAATATTTTCTAAAGTAATACTACACTATTGTTTCTTAATTTACAAAAGAATAAAGCAGTTCTATCTCCTCTTTCCAAATAGTGTCATCTATTGTTTCAAGTACAAGAGGAATATCATCCATTCTCTCATCATTCATTAAAAATCTAAAAGCATCAAGACCAATCTCCCCTTTTCCAAGCGAATGGTGTCTGTCAACGTGGCTTCCAAGTGGTGGTTTAGAGTCATTGATATGCATTCCCATAAGGTACTTAAATCCAACAACTCTCTCAAATTCATCCCAGGTTTTATCATAAGCTTCTCTTGTTCGTATATCGTAACCTGCTGTAAACATATGGCAAGTATCTATACAGACACCAATACGGCTCTTATCTTCTACCTTATCAATTATGTGTGCTAAATGCTCAAATCTCCATCCAAGGTTACTCCCCTGTCCAGCTGTATTTTCAAGTACTGCACTCACATCACTCGTCTTATCAAGTGCAATGTTAATAGACTCTGCAATAACATCTAAACAGACATCTTCTATGGGCTTCATAACTTCTAAGTTCTCTTTATCTGATTTTTTAACTTTAGCTAAATGGCTCCCTGGATGGAAGTTCAGCCTGTCAAGTCCTAAGAGTTTGCAGCGCTCAAGCTCATCTATAAAGGCAAGTCTACTTTTTTCTAACTTCTCTACTTCTGGATGCCCTAAGTTTATAAGGTAGGAGTCATGTGGTAGTACATGCTTTGGCAGTATACCTGATGCTTCTAATGTCTTTTTAAACTTATCAATCGTCTCCGAGTCTAAATCTTTTGCAGCCCATTGGCGTTGGTTTTTTGTAAAGAGTGCAAATGCCTTTGCCCCTATCGCCTCTGCATTTGTGACTGCATTAAAAACTCCACCACTCGCCGAGCAGTGTGCCCCTACAAATTTACTCATTTCACATCCTTGATTTTAAAAATTATTCTATTTTTTCTATCTTTAAAAAATATTGTTTTGGATTTTACAACATACTTTATATCTACACTCTTAGTTTTTATCTGCTGAACAAATCCATCTTCTGTTCTTAAGCTACCCTCTCCGGCATAAATCTCTCTCCCTAAAAGTATATTTTGCAACAGATCATCAGGATAGGCTGCATTGAGATACTCTTCATTAAAACCACTTTTACTCATGCAACCTACGTTCACACAGACCAAATGGTTGATTGTAAATTTCTCTATGGATTTACCTGCTACAAAAAGCTCTAGTTCTATAGCATCCCCACTATTTCGGAGGTAACCCAAATCTGCAAACTTCAGTTTTGGTGTTTTAATAATAATTATTTTTGATTGGGTCTGCTCATAGTTTTTAATACTACAAGCAGAAAAAAGAAGGGTAAAAACGAGAAGAAGATTTCTCATTTACTTCTGTATGAACTTTCCACATTTTTTAACTTCGCTACCGCCAAACTCATGAATCTCACGAGCTGTGCCATTTTTTGCGATCACCTGACGATTACAATCATCTTTTGCTATACATTTTTCGTTTAAACATCCTATATCTGCTGGTACTTGTGCCATATTTTATTTCCTTATCTTTGTTATTAGACTTCTTGCATAACATAGATATACCTCAGAGGTCTAAAAAGTGGTAAGATAGTGCAAAAGAAATTTTTATGCCTAGCCATAGCTAAGGATAAACATTTTTTTGTGCTAGATTGCTACTTTTTTGACCTTCCGTAGGACACTTTATAGAGAGCTTTACTCTTCGTTAAGTAACCCCAACCGTAGCTATGGCTACGCTTGAGAACACTTGCCTTGATTAAAACTCTCTATAAAGTGCTGAGATATATCTATGTTATGCAAGAAGTCTATTATTTTGAAATTATAATCAAATTTTCATAAATTAAGCATAAGAAATATTTTTATATTATACTTATTTTACTCCTTTTGCTTAAGTTACATCCACTACACTCTAAAATGAATAAAAATTTACAAACAGTATTTGACTACCACCAACAGACAAAACATTCACAACAGAGGTATGCACGCTCTTTAGGATATATGGACTGGAAGACACAGCCAGACCCCTTTAGAGAGTACAAAGGAGTGGAATCACTTCTTCTCCCTTTGGCTTTAAAAAACAGTACACCGCCATATCACCTTTTAGATACTGACTTACCCTCAGCACCTCTACTTAAAGAGTCTATCTCCCAACTTTTACAATTTTCTATGGGTATAGCAGCTTGGAAAGTCTCAGGGGAAAGCTCCTGGGCAGTTCGATGTAATGCTTCAAGTGGTAACCTCCACCCAACTGAAACATATTTAGTTTTACCTCCTGTTTTAAAAGAGCAGAATGCTCAAA
>Ga0256827_10000468_pt1 | contig 25138 bp, 28 predicted proteins | sample CV84metaG_FD_185977 | JGI IMG/M metagenome (GOLD analysis project Ga0256827, IMG submission 185977) | Hydrothermal vent microbial communities from East Pacific Rise, Pacific Ocean - CV84 | ecosystem: Environmental > Aquatic > Marine > Hydrothermal vents | place: Pacific Ocean: East Pacific Rise...
ATATGAGTTTTATGTTTGATGCCAATAAGGTATTTAATCAACCTTTAAATAACTGGAATACCTCAAATGTAACCAATATGAGAAATATGTTTTGGGGTGCAGAAGCATTTAATCAGCCTATTGGAAATTGGGATACATCTAATGTCACAGAGATGAGACAGATGTTTACTATAGCAAAAGCATTTAATCAAAATATTAATAATTGGGATGTCTCTCATGCCACAAATATGGAGTATATGTTTAATGGTGCAACAGCATTTAATCAACCTCTTGATAAATGGGTTGTTTCAAATATAACCAATATGAATTGGATGTTTTGTTGTGCAACGAATTTTAATCAAGATATAAAAAATTGGGATATAGATAATGTAACAACACATACTAATTTTTCGGATAACTCTTCTTTGGAAGATGAATATAATCCATTTAAATAGTTAATGAAGGAAAAATAATTATATTTTCTCCTTCTCAACCAAATAGAGTATCCCCTCTGTTTGGTCTATCTTAAAGTGACGCTAACCCCTACCCCTCAAAAACCTCCATCAAACTCTCTTTATCAACAGAATTTTTACCACCTCGATAAAGATTCTCTTCGAGCTTATTAAGTGCATCACCTATCACTCTATTCTCTTTGGCATAAGGCAACAGTATATCAAACAATGCTCGATCACCTTTGGCTTTTCGTATTGCTTTTACCATATCGCTCTCTTTGTACTCTACTCTGTTTTTGAGACGATAGATACCATAGCTTAGACCTACTCCTAGTGCAAAACCTATTGCTAGAAATATATATTTGATATACCAATCTTCTGTTTTGACTACTACTTTGGTCTTGGTGATAGTTTGAGCTGTGGTAGGAGCTTTGATATGTTGGCTAGGGCTTACCTCTATAGAGGTTGCTCCTGCTTTTGTACCACCTACTACCTCTATCTCTATAGGCTTGGTCTCTACACTCTTGACCTCTTTTGTCTCTTTGTCAAAATAGTCTATACGCAGAGCAGGTATTGTAAAGTTTTGATCTGCAATTAGGGCTACTTTTTGAGAAAATCTTCCTTGGTAGACTCCACCTGTGAGATGAGAGGTGATCTTTGGCTCGTCTGCATAAATGATCACATTATCTATGACGGGATCAAACTTTTTGACATCATCTATATTGCCCTCTCCTATCACCTCTATGGTTAGGTTTACAGGTTTGTTGGCTTGGACTTTGAGTTTATCTGCTTTGGCTTTGATCTGATACTTTCCATAGAGTTCTAGCCCATTTGGTAGGGCTTTTACGCTTAGTTTTAGATCATTGGAGTAGACCTTTTGCCAGTTGAGTTGTCGTCCAAAGAAAGGATCATTGAAAAAGCCACCTCTTTGGCGTTGAGTTGCTTTTCCTACTAGAGCCTCTATTGCTGGAATATTGAACTCTCCTGATTTTTGAGGAAATAGCTGATAGTGTTCCGTCTGAAAGATATACTCCCCCTTGCTACCATGATCTACCCCATCTACCTTTTTGACCCAAAAACTCTCTAGCTTTGGCTCTCCTAGCTGAAGCTTCTCCGCACTAGAATTGGCTCGTCGTTTGAAGGTAATACTCAGCTCAACAGCCTCTCCTACATAGGATTCATTTTTGTCCAGACTCATCTCTAATACAAACTCTGAGCCATTTTTACTCGCTGTTGGCTTGACCACATCGACTTTTAGCTCTTTGGTTTTGTACTCTTTACCATCTACATCCACTGTAAAAGAAGGAATAGTCACAGGTTTATTGGATATAAAACTATAAGTCTTGGAAGTGGTTCTAGTCATCTTTGAGTTGATAATATTGATCGACTCAGCAGAAGATGTACCGATAATAGCATTTCCTCCTATCTCATTAATAGAAGGAAATATGATCTTATCTCCATCAGCCGAAATAATAAAGTTGATATTATCTCCCTCATAGACCACAGGTGAACTCACCGAGACCTTGACATCAGCAGATGCCAAGAGTGTTAAATAGAGTATTAAAAATATCTTACCAAGGATTTGTTTCATTCTGTTTTGCTCCTTTATTGAGTGGTATCATTAGGGTGTTTACCCCTTTTTGGTTTAGCATCTTTTGCCATTTTCGCTCCTCCATATTACTTATAGGAGGTTGAGTCTTGTTCTGTTCAGCCATTTGGGCTTGTTGCTTTCTCTTCTCTTCCTCTTTTTTAGCTTGATCTTTTTTCTCTTGCTCTTTTCTCTTCTCCTCTTCAGACTTCTCTTTATCTTTTTTCTCTTGCTCTTTTCTCTTCTCTTCTTCGGACTTCTGTTTATCTTTTTTATCTTGGTCGCTCTTGTTTTTATCGTCCTGCTTTTGATCTTTTTTATCTTTATCTTTTTCTTTGTCGTCTTTCTTTTTTTGGTCTTTATTCTTGTCTTGCTTTTTCTTCTCTTGCTCTTTTTTCTTCTTTTTGAGAAGCTCCAAGTTAAACTTGGTATCCTCATCATCAGCTATATTTAGAGCTTTTTCATAGGACTCTATCGCTTTGTCTATCTTTTTCATCTGAGCGTAGCTATTACCTATATTGTGAAGCTTTTTTGCCTCTAACTTTGGATCACTTATCGACTCATAAGCCTCTATCGCCTCTTTGTATTTTTTCTCTCTATAGAGTGCGTCTGCTTGGTTAAACTTCGCCTCATCTCCCTCTACTTGGCTATAGAGTTCTCCTGCTTTTGTATACTCTTTTGCTTCATAAGCCTTTTTGGCATCACCTAGATAGCTGAAATCTAAAAGCGAAGCAGACAGTGAGAAGCTAAGTAGTATCGGTATTATCAAATATCTCATTTTTGATCTCTCCTTGGTAGTGAAAATAGTGCCATAAAAAAGAGCAAGATAGCAACTCCAAGAGGGTAGTAAAATAGCTCTCTTCTATCTTTGATAGTTGAGTTCTCCTCATTTTTTGCCTCATAGCTGTTTTGGATCGTATCGACTAGGAGTTTAATATCATCTTTTGCCAAAGAGTAGTTCATATACGCTCCACCACTCTGCATCGCCAAGGCTTTGATATTGTCGGTTCGCTTGACCACTACTATGTCTCCATTCTTGTCTTTGAGGACACCATTTTCATCCTTGATCACGCCACCTTTGGTCGTACCTATATTGTAGATATATACCACTATATTATGCTCTTTGCAGTAGGCTATCTCTTTACTAAACTCACTCTGATCACTCCCATCAGTAAAGAGCAGTAGAATCTTTTTTTGCTCATCTCCAAATAGGTTATTGGCAGACTCTAGCGTCATCATAATATCTGTACCTTTTAGGCTTAGATAGTCTAGGTTTAGATTTTTGCCTAGAAACTTCAATGAGTGAAAATCCTGTGTCAATGGTGAGATCAAAAATGTCTGTGTAGAGAAGCCAATCAGGGCTATCTTTGCACTTTTGAAATACTCCAAAGAGTCAAAAAACTTCTTTTTGGCAAACTCAAAACGATTTGGATAGACATCACTAGCAAACATCGACTTACTCATATCTATAGCTGTTACTACATTGATAAAGCTCGATTTGACCTTGATCTCTCCATTGTCTATCTGTGGTCTAGCTAGAGCTATGATCACCAAAAGCATAGAGATAATTAGCATGATATTTCTAGCTTTTTTGGAGACTCTCTGATGATTGAGCTGTACTTTTTTGAGTACACTCTTGGCAAAGAGACTCTCTAGGTCACTCCCTCTCCTCTTGATTAGATATAGAAGTGGAAGCAGGAGAAGTAGAAGCCATAGAAACTCGCTATTGTTAAATATTATCATCTCTTACTCCTTGTTAGCTATATAGAAATAGCTCATCATAAAAAATAGTGCCAGTGCCAAAAGATACTGGAAATAGTATGTCTTTTTTACATACTTATCTGCTTTGATCTCACTCTTCTCTAGGGCATTGATAGTATTGTAGATCTCTTTTATCTTCTCTATACTATTTGCACTAAAATACTCTCCACCTGTCCCATCTGAGATCTGTTTGAGTACAGTAGGGTCAAAATCTCGCCCTGAGCGTCCGATACCTACAGTGTAGACTTTTATATTATATTTTTTGGCTGTCTTGATCGCAACATCTAGTGGAATAGTATTGGCATTGTCCATCCCATCAGTGAGCAAAATCGCTATCTTCTCTTTGGACTCGCTGGTCTTAAATAGATTGGAGCTTAGAAAGAGAGCCTCATAGAGAGAGGTCTTCTGCCGTCCTGCTATCCCTACCTTTAGGCGACTCAGAAGCCGTTTGATACTCTTTTTGTCGTAGGTCAGAGGAACAGCCACATAGGCAAAATCGGCAAAGATACTCAATGCCAACTTATCATGCTCTCTTTTGTCTATAAAGTCATCTACTATCTCTTTGACTATCCCAAACTTGTTATACTCCTCCATCGATCCACTAGCATCTAGTATCAATGAGATCTCATAACCCTTGTCATTTTTGACGATTAGCTCATCCTCTTTGACAGGGCTAGAGAGTGCAATCACGAGTGAGGTTATCGCCAAGATTTTTAGTGTACTTAGAAACCATCTGCTCTTTTGAGAGGCTCTTTTGAGTAGCTCCATATTTGGGAAATAGAGTGAAACCCCTTTTGGCTTACAGAATCTACTACAGAGAAAAAAGAGAACAATCAACAGCAACACAAATGGGTACTCAAAAGTTATATGACTCATTTTAGCTCCTTTATAAACGATTTTATCTTCTTCTCTATCTCTTCATCTAGTGGAGGTATCTCTCTCTTGTATTTATAGATATATAGCTCTTTTTCTATCTCATCAAACGCCTCTTGGTTCTTCTGTGTAGTCCACAATCTACCATCACTCTCAAAGGTGTAGACCACCGACTTTGTATCACCAAAATCCAAGCCTCGTAGTCTCTCTAGTGCCATCTCTCTTGGGGTCTGTTTTTTGCGTCTGCGTCGTCTATTAGCAAATAGATAAAAACCCAAAGCCAACAGCAATAGCAGAGCCACACTTAGACCAACAAGCATCAAAAGGCTATGATCTGTGACTTCTACTATATCTTTTATATCTCGTAGCTCTTCCATCTCTAACCCTTTATAATCTCTGAGAGTCGGATATATATATCCTCATCAGTATAGATCTTGCCAAAGCTGATCTGATGCTCCAAAAAATGCTCTCTCAATACCCTATCCTGCTCAGCAATAAGCTTTTTGTACTCTCTAGCCACCTCTTGGTTCATAATCAACTCTCCACTACTAAGTGTATTGGGATCAACTAGCTCAAACTCTCCATTGAGCAGAGGGTTCTCCTCCAATCTATCACGAACGATCAGTGCATATATCTCGTTTTTGTGAGCTATCTGACTCAGATCAATATCACCATAAAAATCCCCTACCATAAAGATAAGAGACTTTTGACGCACCACACCGTTGACAAACTCACAAAACTTCTGATAGTCACACTCTTTTCCAACCATATCAAACTCTATCGCACTCTCTACTATATTGTAGATGATAGTCTCACTCTTGCTAGGCTCAAAAAACTTCTCCGATCTATCGCTAAAAAACTGCCCCTGTAGTCGGTTGTGTCCTTTGAGTGCAGAGAATGCCAAGAGAGCCAATATCTCAGTGGCTACCTCCTGTTTTAGTTTGACCGATCCAAAGTGTAGACTTCCACTTAGCATAAAAGCAAGTACGATATTTAGCTCTCGCTCCTCATTAAATACATTTGTTTTGAGTCCATTCCCTTTGGCTGAGGCTCTCCAGTTGATTTTACGAATATCATCACCGTGATCATAGTCCCTAATCTCACGAAAATCAAGCCCATCACCTTTGAAAGTGGTCAAATGGTTACCTAGATTTCCTGAAAAGACATCCTTTTTGGCTCGAAGCAGTATCTCTTGTGCTACTTGATTCATCATCGCTCCTTAGGGTGCTTTGATATTTTCAAGTATGCTCTTAATCACCGAATCGGTAGTAATATGGTTTGCTTGTGCTTTGTAGTTGAGAATTATTCTATGTCGAAGTACAGAGTTGGCGATATAGCTAATATCCAGAGGTGTCACAAAATCATTTCCTCTAATCAATGCCACTGCACAACTAGCTTTGTATAGGTCGATAGATGCTCTAGGACTTGCCCCAAAGCTAATATAGTCAGCTATCTCACCCACACCATACTCTTTTGGGAAACGAGTAGCAAAGACAATTTTGGTCATATACTCTTTGACAGCATCATCTACATGTATCTTCTTAAATGCCTCTCTAATCTCTGCTAGATCCTCTAATGAAGCGACTTTATTAACCTCTTCAAAGCCATTAATAGCCACCCGATTGACGATCTCCATCTCCTCTTCTATAGTGTTATACCCCACTAGAACTTTGAGCATAAATCTATCTAGCTGTGCCTCAGGAAGTCTATAAGTCCCCTCCTGCTCCACAGGGTTCTCTGTAGCCATTACCAAAAATGGATCATCGATCTTGAAAGTAGTATCCCCGATAGTCACCTGTCTCTCCTGCATCACCTCTAGCAGAGCAGCCTGAACCTTGGCAGGGGCTCTATTGATCTCATCAGCAAGAAGTAGATTGGTAAAGATAGGCCCTTGCTTGACCGAAAACTCACCACTCTTGGGACTATATATCTCAGTCCCTGTCACATCACTAGGAAGTAGATCAGGAGTAAACTGTATCCGTTTAAACCCGATCCCCAACGCCTTGGAGATAGCATTGATAGCTGTAGTCTTTGCCAACCCAGGAACACCCTCCACCAAAATATGCCCATTGGCAATCAACCCAACCAAAAGAGAGTCAACCAACTCCTCTTGACCAACAATTATCTTTTTGACTTCTTGTTTTATATCTTCTATTTTATTCATTTATAGCCTTTTAACAATTATTAATATTTACAGAATTATAAAACGGTTTGATTAATATTAGGTTAATACCGAGTTAATGAGTGATTAATCATCATGAAAGTTTAGTTTGATTAGCTAAGGGTTTTGGGTTATTGAGAGGTTGGGTTTAATTAATCACACCTGAAAGAGGTGTGACTCGGAAATGGGTTTTACTGCTGTTTTTGAATAAATCTCTTGAACTCATCAGCATCATTAATCACATAAAGAGCATCTTGAATCTCTTTTAGTTTATCAATTTCATCTATTTTCTTTATTATTAAAAAGAGTTTTGTTCCAATTTGCTTAAACTTTAACTCCAACCCTCTTTTTATACTCTCATAAAGTTCATTGAGTCGTCCTGTCTGCTCACCTCTTTCCATCCAAATCTCTGCTAAACTAGGCATCTCGGTATCTCCTTTCAAATCAATTATTATCTCGTTAAATTTATCTTCGGTCAAATCTTTTTTGACTGCTATATACTCAAAGAGCATAATCTTTCTATCATCATCAAGCTCAATTATGCTCTCTATTACAGGTTTCCATTTCTCTATATCTCCAAAGATATTTTTCATCAGCAAAAGAGAGGTCATCACAAATGCGTTGTGATTCATCCTCTCTCTAATCTCGCTATCTTCTATCTTGGTAGTATCAAAGATTATCATCTCAAAGTTCAATAGGTACTTTTTTAGCCACTCTTCGACTTCAAAGTAGTCACTAAAGTTATCATGTAGTTTTGATTCTCTCTCTCCATGATAAAAGACAAATGGAATCACTGGAGTCAAGTTCTCTTTGTTGTTTCTCAACTCGTTTTCCCATAATACAAGACAATATCTTAAAATCTGCATATGACTTATGTTCAAAGAGTATATAGATTCTACTCTTTTTCTCTCCTACTAAACACTCTATAGATAGATCAAAGTGAGTTTTGTTTGCATCTATATCTCTTTTTTCTGTCGGTGCGTGTTTCATGGTCTCAAAATCTATCTGTTTTACTAAATCACTAGGCAGATATGCTTTGAGTAGGTCTTTTGTGTTATTTATATCATCAAATACATTTTTGAATATTGAGTCATGAGGCTGTTTTATATCTATTTGCATTGTTACGCTTTTTTATTTGATTATATCGTAATTTTCTTTTGTTCTTATTTGTTGATTTGTTATTAAACATAACACTAAAATGATATGATTAAAAAATTATTCATAACATATTTTTGTTATGATTAGACATGAATACAAAAAAGGAAAAGCAATGTTAAAAAAAAGTTTAATACTCCTTATAGCTCTAAGCTCGATTATATTGGGAGAGACTATTAGTCATGATTTTGAAGATGAGAACTTGACTAATTGGGAAAAAAATGCTCACTGGGCGATTGATGAGGACAAAAGTTCTATGGTTCTCTCTCTACTAGAGGTCAATAGCTCCGTCCCGTTTAATCTCTGTTATCGTCAAGATGTTCAATTTGGAGATGGTAATATATCTGTACTCTTTCGTGCCAATAGAGGCAAGATAGACCGTGGTGGTGGCTTGATGTGGCGTGTACAGGATGATGATAACTACTATGTGGCACGATTTAATCCACTAGAGGATAACTTTAGATTTTATATTGTCAAAAATGGAGATCGTCAAGAGATAGCCTCTGTAAATATAAAACTGACAGGGGGATGGCACACGATGAAGATAACTCAGATAAAAGATCAGTTTATAGGTTATTTGGATGATAAAAAGCTCCTAGAAGCCAAAGATAATCGACTTCTTAAAAGTGGAGGGGTTGGGGTCTGGACAAAAGCTGATGCTAAAAGCTCTTTTGATGATTTGACTATAGAGAGTGTTCCTAATTGAAATTAGGAACTATTTCTCAATCCTAATCATAGCGATCTCACCATGAACACATCTAAGCTTTTTGAGGACATACATAGCTGATTGAATCTTCTCCTCTTGACAAGAGTGAGTGGTAAAGAGAAGCTTTACACGGTTATCATTTTTGTGAGGTTTTTGAAGCATAGACTCTATAGAAATGTCAAACTCACCTAGCTCTCTAGTGATAGATGCCAAGACACCTGACTCATCATCTACTTCCATTCGGAGGTAGTAGTGAGTGACTATCTCATCCTCAGGTAGAAGCTCCATACCACTCTCTAGTCCTTTTTTATACCCTAGCATTGGGCCATGATTTCCACGGACAATATCTACAATATCAGCAATCACGGCTGATGCTGTAGCATCTCCACCTGCACCTGCACCGTAATACATAGTCTCACCTACTCTATCACCTACAACACTCACTGCATTCATCACACCATCTACTTTGGCGATCATGCTTGTGGCAGGTATCATCGTTGGGTGAACTCTTAACTCTACACCATTTTCTACTTTTTTGGCAATTCCTAAAAGTTTAATTTCAAATCCAAACTCTTTAGCAAAGGCTACATCTGTCTGAGTGATATTTTGTATACCTTCGATCAAAATATCTTCGGGTTTAGCATCTATACCATAAGCGATACTAGCAAGAATCAGAAGCTTATGGGAGGCATCAAAACCACCTACATCAAAGGTAGGATCAGCCTCAGCATAGCCTAGATCCTGAGCCTCTTTGAGGATCTCATCATACTGAGCTCCTTCGTTGATCATCTTGGTTAACATATAGTTGGTTGTACCATTCATAATACCTTGGATAGACTCAATATGGTTTGCGGTCAAACCATTTCTCATTGCACCAATAATAGGAATTCCACCTGCTGTACTAGCCTCATACATAAGAGGAACATCTCCTGCTATTTCCTGAAGCTCATATCTATGATATGCCAGAAGTGCTTTGTTTGCAGTAACAACTGCTTTGCCATTTTGCAACGCATTTTTGACAAAAGCATATGGCTCTTCTACTCCACCCATAAGCTCTACTATAATATCAATTTCAGGATCATCAATAATATCCATAGGATTATCCGAAAGTTTAATATTCACCCCTCTATCTTTAGAGAGATTTTTGACTACACCTAATTTGACTACAATTTTTTTACCAGCTCTCGCTTCTAAAATATCTGCATTGGTCTCTAAAATATTGGCAACACTTGCCCCCACTGTTCCTACTCCAAGTATCCCTATTTTAATCATTACTTGCCCTTTAATTTTTCAGCTTCTACTATTTTTAGAAACTTTTTTATATTTCGTGCTGCTTGTCTTGTTCTGTTTTCGTTTTCGATCAGAGCAATCCGTACATATTCATCTCCATATTTACCAAATCCTATCCCTGGACTCACTGCCACTCCTGCTTCTACAAGCAGTCGTTTGGAGAACTCCATACTTCCCATATCTCTACAGACCTCTGGTATCTTACCCCAGATAAACATAGAAGCACTAGGTTTTCCCATCTTCCAACCTGCTTTGGCAAATGACTCAAGCATCACATCTCTTCGTTTGAGATAACGAGGGATAATCTGCTCATCAGGCACATACCCATGCTCATCTAATGCTACTGTAGCTGCTACTTGAATAGGGGTAAACATCCCATAATCAAGCCAAGATTTGATACTCTGCAATGCACCTACAAGTTTTTTGTTTCCAACTACAAAACCTACTCTCCATCCTGCCATATTATAAGATTTGGACATAGTATATGCCTCAACAGCTACATCTTTTGCTCCCTCTACCTCCAAGATAGAAGGAGTCTTGTAGCCCTCAAAAGTTATATCAGCATAGGCAATATCAGAGATAATATAAAATCTCTCCTCTTTTGCCAAAGCTACCATTCTCTGATAAAATTCAGCTGTAACAGTAACAGTAGTGGGATTATGAGGAAAATTTAATACCAAAAATTTTGCACGAGGTAGAGAGTTATCTAGTGCCTCTTTGACATCAGCAATAAACTGATCTTCATCCAACTCAAAAGTATCTTCATTGAACTTAAGCTCCATCTTCTCAACATTTGCTCCTGCTAAAATAAAAGCTTGAGAGTGAATTGGATAGGTAGGATCAGGAACAATTGCTACATCCCCTGGGTTTGAGATCGCTTGAACCAAGTGAACATACCCCTCTTTACTTCCCATAGTTGCTACTACTTCGGTATTTGGATCGAGATCAACACTATACTTTCTCTTGTACCAGTTGCACATAGCTAGTCGGAGTTTATAGATACCTTTACTCGCACTATACCCATGAGTTTTATCTCTTTGAGCTGTCTCACACAGCTTATCAATAATAGGCTGAGGGGTTCTAGCATCAGGGTTTCCCATCGAGAAATCTATAATATCTTTACCAGCTCTTCTCTCTGCCATTTTGAGATCATTGATCTCCGCAAAAATATACTTTGGTAATCTATTTATCTTTTCAAATTGAATCTCATCAAACATTAGCTATCCTTATAATCTATTACTATATCCAACCGTGACCACCGTTAAGTGATCTAAACTCTTTACGGCTAATCTCTCTAATCTCTGTACTGTCTATATAGAAATAGTGTTTTTTTCTATCTGCAACCTCAATAGTTGCTACATCAGATACAATATCTACAAATCCATGTCCTGTTACAAGAATCCAACGCTTTCCATTAAGTTCAAAAGGAGTAGATACTTTACGCATAAACTCCTTTTTTGCTTTGCTATCAAGACTGATAAATCCATACCACAACATCCCTCTAGTTGGGTTAATAGTTACATTATAGATTATCTTTGCCTTCTCTTCCTCGACCTCTTCTACTACTTCAGGAGTAACACTCTCCTCTGAATTTATTTTTTTATCCAAAAAGATCTCTGTAGCTGTCTCAGAAGTAGGATCTTCGGTTGCAGTGGCAACAGTAGCCCCATTGACTCCCTCACTATCAACCTTTTTAGCCAAAGAGTCTAAATCATCTCCACTTGTAGTAGATATATTAGTAACGCTACCGTTTGCCTCTGTTGCTAGGATCTCCATAGTTTTATCATCCATTGCACCCTCGGCTATTTTATTCATCTCTGCAATCTTTGCTGCTTCAAGTTTCGCTGCTTTCTCTTTGTCACCACTGATAACAATCTCTTTAAGAGCGGCATCTTCATTTACATTACTCTTCAGAGCTTTGGTATCATCTAGTATCATCTCTTTATCATCTGTATCTTTAGCAAAAACACCATCTAGTTTTCCACTATTATAGAGATACCATACACCACCTAAAATAGCAAAAATAATCAACCATTTAAAGAGTCCTGAGCTTTTATTATCTTTATTTACAACAACTAGCACAGGTTTATCTATCTCAAGAATTTCCTCTTTAAAATACTCTTTGATGCTACTGGCTAACCCCTCCATCTCTTCATTATATTCACGCTTAAGGATACTTGCGAAACCCAAAGCTCGGACACGATTCAGATCTTCAAAATCTCCATTGACCAATTTGGTTAAATTATCTGTAGATATATTGGTCTGTTCAGAAACAACATTGATTCCATGCTTTTTTATCAACTCACTTAACTTCATATCTCATCCTATGTATTAATATTGCGGCAGCCGCACTGACATTAAGAGAGTCAAACTCTCGTTGCATCTCTATCGAAACCATCTCATCAATTTTAGGTTTTGCTCGTTTGGAAATACCCTCTCCTTCACTACCCAAAACCAATGCTCTTGAACCCTCGAAACGACAAGCGTCTATAGATGAGCCATCCATAGATGCACCATAAAATTTGAAATTTACCTGTTTCAACTCATTAATAACATCTAAAATATTAGGGATGACAACAAAAGGCATATCAAGTAATGCACCTGAGCTAGTTCTGATCATAGAAGCAAAATTGAGTTGCTTGACTCCTGTGGCTATGATACCATCCGCTCCAAGAGCATAAGCTGTTCTGACTATTGCACCAATATTTCCAGTATCGGTCAAGGTATCCAAAACAAGAACAAAACGGTTCTGTTTCATTGTGGCTAAGTCCGATTGGACAAACTCTTCAATCTCAAGTAACACTCCTTGATGATTTCCACCTTTTGCCATACTCTGAGCCCATCTATCCTCTAGAAATTTGATACGTGATTTATACTTATCATAGAGTTTTTGAGGTAGGATTCCTTTTTTGGCGATGTAAACTGTTTTAACGATTGACTCATGCTGACTTAAAGCATATAGACATACCTGTTTCCCGTAAATTATCATAAAGGTGATTTTATCGAAGTTTTGCTGTATTTTTACAAAAAAAAAGGAAAGTTTAATCTCTGATAAGTTGGTTATACCACTCTTTTGTACTTTTTTCTGTTAATTTTGATAAAATTTTAGCTTTTACTTTAGGTGCTATATCAAGAGCCAACACATCCTCCAAATAGAGAGATTTTATCTCAGTTTTTTTGGCTTGAATGGTGACTACCCACTCACCTTTGGTATTAATTGTCTCAAACTTTTGTAGAATCTCTTTTGCTGTTCCTCTATAGTAATTTTGGAACTTTTTACTCAACTCTTTTGCCAAAAAAAGCTCTCTATCTTCATCAATAGAAGCAATCTCCTCTATTAGCTTAGAGATTCTATGAGGAGACTCATATAGAACCATATTGATAGAGCTATTCATCACTTCACTTAGACCCAAAGCTCTCTCTTTACCTTTGTGTGCCAAAAAACCAAAAAATGTAAAAGAGGTCTCTTTGAAACCAGAAGAGGCATAAGCAGTTGTCACAGCAGATGCCCCTGGGAGGACATCATACGCTATATCTTGCTCTTGGCAATACTCTACTAGTAGCTGACCAGGATCAGAGATAACAGGCATCCCTGCATCGCTCACATAGACTACAGACTCACTGCTCAGACGAGATGCCACCTGAGCCAATCTCTCTGCTCCATTATGTTCATGAAAAGATAAAAATTCAGCCTTAGGCATCGTGAGATCAAATCGCTCTGCCAATATACTCAAAAGCCGTTTTGTCTCTCGTGTATCTTCACATAAAAATAGTGTTGCTTGTTCAAACTCTCTCAAAGCTCGAATTGTAATATCTTGGGGGTTTCCTATCGGAGTTGGGATAAATTTTATCATATATTAGATGGCAACCACAAGAGGTTGCCTCTACAACAATTAGAGGTTGTATTTTTTCTTGAATTTTTCAATTCTACCAGCAGCATCAACTACTTTTTCAGAACCTGTAAAGAATGGGTGACACTCATTACAAATATCAATTGTCATCTTCTCTTTATCACTTCTAATTGAAAATGAATTTCCACATGCACATGAAACTGCACACTCTTTATAATCTGGGTGTATATCTTTTCTCATCGTAAGACCTTTTTAATTTGGGATTTATCAGGTAACTAACCTACTTTAGCTCATTGGCTCTTCCTCTTATAAGAGAGGGAATTAATGCAACACTCTTAGGTGAGACAGTAATTTTCGGGTCGAATTATATCAAAAAAAGTTTAAAAAATTAATTCGTATAGAGTTAATCTTGTATTAACAGAATTTTAACTATAGTTATTTTTATGAAATATGCCTCAAAGTTATATCTTACAATTACTTTTACTGTTTTGTTAGGATTATCTTTTTCTATTATATTTTTTGCTAGAGAGAGCCACAAAGACAAAATTCAAAATCTAGCACAACATCTTAGTCAAAATTTTCAAAATGGATTAGCATATGAGAATGCTGATCTACTCTCTTTCTCTCTGGCTCTATCTGAAAATGGAGCGTTGAAAAATGCACTCATATCAGAGGATGAACAACAAGCCTATGAGATACTAAGTGCAATAAGCAAACGGTTCAAAGAGTATACACATATAAAGACTCTACGACTTCAACTTTTTGACAATGATTTTTTTATCTTTGCACAGAGTTGGGGTAATGCCTCTGTGGGTCTACCGATGTGGTGGTTTAGAGATGATTTGGAGAAACTAAAGCATCACAAAAGACCAAAAGTTGGTATGGAGACAGGACGAAGACTTACCTTTAAAGCGACCATTCCTATACTCAACGGCAAAAAATCTATCGGTTATCTTGAGGTTATAAAGTTTGTTGATGAGTTTGCAGAGAAGTTAAGGCAAGAGGGGATTGAACTCTTTGCACTCATGGACAAAAAATATCTCAAACAGGCATCCTTGATGCAGGAGTTTCCTTTTTTGAATGGTTATATCATTGCTAATAAAAATTTTAATCAAAAACTAAAAGCAACCACAGATTTTATAGATTGGGAAGAGCTAAGTAGTGTCGGGTACTACTATGAAAATAGAGCTTTATATCTCCTTGAACCGATGTATAATGGAGAGAGAGAGGAGATTGGAAAGTACCTTATTGTACTCCCACCCAAAACACTCGAAGAGTATCAAAAAAAGTATCAAGATGTCTCAATCTTTACACGACTTACAGATCAAGATATATATAAAGTGGTCAAATCATGGGAGTATCCAGCAGGAAGTTACAGAACACAAAATGATAAAAATCTCATAGAGTTGCTACCAAAACTAAGAAAAGAGGACAAAGTAGAACTCATAAAAGAGGCAAAATTGATACTCAACAAGTACACTAAAGATGAACTAATAGATATTATTATCCAGAGCCAACACAAAGAGAAAAAAATAGGAGAGATTAGATGAGAATACTTATCTTGGAGGATGAGACCATACTTGCAATTAGTATGCAGGAGTTTTTAGAGGATTCAGGATATGAAGTGACTCATGTAAAAGATTCTGACAAGGCGTTTGACCTCATCTATCAGCAACCTTTTGAGCTACTACTTTTTGATGTAAAAGTGATAGGAGAGCGTAATGGATTTGAGCTACTCAGAGACCTAAGAGCCTTAAATATCACTACACCTGCTATCTTTATCACCTCTCTCAAAGATATAGAGGATCTAACACAAGGGTATGCCTGTGGAGGGTGTGACTATATTAGAAAACCTTTTGATCTAGCAGAGCTAAAACTTCGAGTAGAACAGGTGATCAAGATTCACTGTTTTAACTCCTCTGAAGAGATAATAGAGCTTCCCTATAACTATAGATACAATACAAAAAAGATGCAGTTGAATCTCAAAGAGGAGACTATTGTTCTAAGCAAAACAGAGAGCAAGATTTTGGAGTTGCTCATACGAAAACGAGGTTCAGTAGTCAGCTATGAGATGTTTTGGGAAGAGGTTTGGGGAGAGTGGATCAACCCTACTAATATCCGTGTACAGGTGGGAAACTTACGCAAAAAACTCAAAATGGATTTTATCAAAAATATTCGTGGAGTAGGATACACCATTGACCTTTGATGCTAAAAAGTTTGCACTAAAATATGCAACAATATACACCTCTATTCTTGCTATTATATTGATAACACCTCTAGTAATATATACTCTACTTCTACTACAGATCGATGAGGCAAAAGTGAGACTCTCTCTCAACCAACAAGCCCAAAAAATTATCAGCTCTATGCAACGCTATAGCAACGAGGAGAAGATATTTCACTTTCCCCGATACAAAGAGTACCAGACAGCTCTCTACTCACATCAATATGAGGAGCTATTCTCCAACATACAATTTGAGCCATCCTCTTTTAGGGAGGGATTTTATCATGAGGGGGACTATTACTATCTCATATACCCCCTACCCAACAACTACTACTTTGGATCAAAATATCTGCTTGTCTCTACTATCCATACAGCCAATGAGATCTATCTATTTGCACTCTTGACAATCTTGGCTATTTTGATGATGCTCTTTCTATTTTCTCTACTACTCCTAAGAAACTTCTCTGCTCCCTTTGAAAATATGAATCAACAGCTAGATAACTTTATCAAAGACTCCATGCATGAGATAAACACACCACTGAGTATCATCAATATAAACTCTGATCTTTTTGCAAATAAGTATGGAGACAACAAATACCTACAACGAATAAAATCTGCTTCTAAAACACTAGCTACTATATATGATGATATGGATTATCTCATAAAACAGGGTCGAGTAAAACATAAAAGGCAGTCGATAAATATATCTGAATTTATCCAACATAGAGTCGATTATTTTCAAGCTATTGCAAATCTAAAACATATAGAGATTACCACAGAGATCTCCCATCAAACACACTACTATTTCTCAAAAACCAAGCTTCAGAGGATTATAGACAATACCATCTCAAATGCGATCAAATATAGCTCTGATCATAGTCAGATAGAGATAAGACTATATGAAGAGAACAACTCTACTGTTTTTCAAGTAAAAGATTATGGTGTAGGGATAGAGAATATAGACAAGATCTTCTCTCGATACTATAGAGAAAATGAAGCCAAAGGTGGATTTGGCATTGGTCTCAATATTGTCAAAGATATTATCGACGAAGAGGGTATTTTACTAAAAATAGACTCTAATCTAGGAGAGGGGACACTGTTTAGTTACACTTTTCCTAAAAAATAATTTTTTCTTATTAGTAAAAATTATTTTTTTACACTTTCTTTACACTTCCTTTGTTATAGTTCTTTATGAAAAAAAATAAAAGGAGTTTTGATGAAGAGAAGTAGTAAAAAGTTTACTCTTTTTTCCCTGATTGCCCTCTCCACTAGCGTAATCACTGCTGGGGATCTAACTAAGTCTTATGATATGCCTGACGCAAGTAAGTTGATTGAAAAAGATAAACTTGCTGAACCTACCAAATTTACAATGCCAAAAAGTTGTAAGCTAGATGACCCACTATCTATTGCACGAGGAGAGTATATCTTTCACAACCTCAATGGTAAAAAAGCAAAAAAAACACCACCAAAAGGTTTGACCAAATTTGTTAAAAAAAATGGAAAGAAAAAACCAAAACAGTTTGGTAACTGTGTAGCGTGTCACAATATAGAAGGGGCTGTAGGTGGAGGAAATATCGGACCAAACCTCACAGGATACAAAAAAACATTTGTAGATAGCAAGATCAGAGATGCTCAGTTTATATATCAAAAGATTGCTGATCCTCGTATAGATAATGCAAATACCCATATGACAGTTAACCTCACCACAAAACTCTTTAACGAATCAGAGATATGCGACCTAACAGCATATGTCATGGCAGAAAAGACAGAGAAAAAAAAATAATCAAAGGAGATTAAAATATGAAAAGAAGAGAATTTATCCAAGGAATATTTGCTGTATCAGCAGTAGCTACAGTAGCAACACCATCAGTACTCATGGCAGAAGATGAAAAAAAACCAGCAAAAGGGCCAAATGACCTACCTTTTGACGAAGCAGTCAAGATAATCACAGGAGACAAAGGGGCAAAAGATAGCGACAAGATCAAACTTACTGTTCCAGAGATTGCAGAAAATGGTGCAGTTGTCCCTGTAAAAGTCTTAGTTGATCACCCTATGACAGAAAAAGAGTCTGTAAAAGCGATCCATGTACTCAACACTGCCAATGGAAACTCAAGATGTGCTGATGTTATGCTCACTCCTGCCAATGACAAAGCCTACTTTGCAACTCGTGTAAAACTGAGCAAAACTCAAGAGGTCGTAGCTGTTGTAGAGCTTAGTGATGGAACATTTATCAAAGCAGGAAAAAGTGTCAAAGTAACAATTGGTGGTTGTGGTTGATTTGAATTAGGGCAACCACAAGGATTGCCCCTACATAATGAAACAACTCGTAGGGGTATCCCTTGTGGATACCCTCAAAATATTAGATAAAAAAGGAGCATAAAATGGCAGAAGCAAGAAAATCAATGATCAAAATCAAACCAAAAAAGTATAAAGTGGGTGACACTGTAAAAGTAGACTTTATCGTAATCCACCCAATGGATACAGGGATGGCAAAAGATAAGAAAACAGGAAAAATCAAACCTGCTCACTATATAGATAGTATCACATTCTCTTTTGATGGTAAACCTTTTACTACAATGAAAGTATGGGAGTCTGTATCTACAAACCCTTACTTCTCTGTAAACTATAAGATTACAGGAAAAGGTAAGATCACTGTTGACTATACCGATAACCAAGGTGAGAAAAACTCCAAAAGCAAAAAAGTTAAGCCAAAAGGATAATCTATGAGAAAGATACTACTACCTCTTGCTCTAATGGTCACACTAGCTTCTGCTGGAGAGCAGTTTGCAATGAGTGATGCTGATAGAGCGATGTATAAAGAGATGTTAGAGAATAACCCTGCAGATATTTTTGTAGAAGAGGGAGGAGAACTTCTCGATGAGATGCTTGGTGGCGAAGAGGCACTAGCAAAGTTTTTGGATCTCTCAGAAAAAGAGCTACCTAAATATATTGCTGGTTTTCCACGATATATCAAAAAACTTGGTAATGTCGTAGGCGTAGACCAAGTGATGCAAGTTATGATGGTGGAGCAGAAAAAAAAGAAGCTAAAACTCAAAGATCCAAAGATGTTCTCTATGGTTGCCTATGTAAAAGCACTCGCAAATGATGAGCAGTTTACTATAGATATTACTGCTGATGAGCATATCAAAGCCTCTTATGAGCTAGGAGAAAAGACATTTATGACTGCTCGTGGTGGTAGAGGACTAAGCTGTAATAGCTGTCACTCATCAGATATAGTAGGTCAAGTACTCAGAACTCAACCTCTACCTGACCTAGGAAAAGCTGGAGCAGGAGCAACATGGCCTGCATATCGTATGACAAAATCAAGTCTTAGAACTCTACAGAGAAGATTCCAAGGGTGTATGAAAAATGCTCTACTCAAAGTGATTCCAATCGGGTCAAAAGAGATGAATGGTCTTGAGGTTTATATCTCTACACTAGCTCAAAAAGAGAGACAAGCTATTGCCATTCCTGGTCTAAAGCGATAGGGAGAGATTATGGATATTAATAGACGAGACTTTCTACAGATCGCTATGGCTCTAGGGCTTATTGGTGCAACAGGTGCAGGGACAAATCTCTTTGCAGGTGAAGCGGGAAAAGAGAAAATAAAATCTCTAACCTTTAAAGATATTATGGCATTTGAACCAAAAGGTAAAGCAACGCTTTTACACATTTGCGATCTTCATGCACATATCAAACCTCTCTACTGGAGAGAGCCATCAACTCTAATCTCTGCAAAGAACTTGGTAGGAACACCTGGTTTTATCTGTGGAGATAGCTTTGAGAAGCATTATGGTATCGAGTCGGGATCAATAGATCAATACTTTGATACTCATAACAATTTTGAAGAGTTAGCCAAAAAATTTGGAAAGATGGGTGGAATTGCTCATATGAAACCGATCATCGACAATATCAAAAAAGAGCGTGGAGACAAAAATGTGCTTCTTCTCGATAGTGGTGATACTTGGCAAGGTACAGCCGTAGCTCTTAAAACTAGAGGTGAAGCGATTGTAAAAGCACAGAACTACCTAGGCGTTGATGTGATGGTAGGTCACTGGGAGTTTACTTATGGTAAAGAGAGAGTGATGGAGCTTATAGAGAAGCTAAAAGGGGAGTTTATCTCTCAAAATGTTCTTGATAATGATCCATTCTCTGATACCTTTGAAGAGTCTGTATTTCCTCCATTTACCATCAAAGAGATTGGTGGTGCAAAGATCGGTATTATCGGGCAATCATTCCCATTTACCTCGACTGCCAACCCAAAAAGATTTACAGAGAACTGGAGCTTTGCTCTGCGTCATGAGTCACTACAAGAGCATGTTGACCATCTCCGTCAAAAAGAGAAAGTAGACTGTATCGTAGTACTAAGCCATGATGGTTTCTCAGTAGATCAAGAGTTAGCCAAAAAGGTAAAAGGTGTAGACTTTATCCTAAGTGGACACACTCATGACCCTAGCCCAGAGCCAATTATTGTCAACGATACTGTTATCTTGATAGCAGGAAGCCACGGTAAATATGTAGGGCGATTAGATATTGATTTCAAAGACAAAAAAGTAGCAGGATATAATTTTAAACTAATCCCTGTAGCTTCTAATCTAATACCTGCTGATAAAGTAGGAGAAAAATTAGTAGCTGATGCATATAAGCCTTTTGACAAAGAGCTAAATGAGGTACTAGGAACAACAAAAGGTCTTCTCTTCAAGAGAGATACTTTCTACTCAACTTTTGATGCTCTAATCGGTCAAGCGATCCAAGAGAAAGCAAAGAGCGATATAGTCTTTACCCCTGGGTATAGATGGGGGACAACCCTACTTCCAAATGACAAAATCCTCAAAGATAATGTCTATGAGATGACGGCTATTACCTATCCTGAGGTTTATACTTTTGAACTCAAAGGTAGTGTTATCGCCAAACTGATGGAGGATATTGCAGACAATGTCTTCAATGCCAATCCCCTACTCCAACAAGGAGGAGATATGAGCCGTCTAACTGGTGCTAGTTATAGTATCAAGATAGATGCTCCGTCAGGCAAAAGAATCTCTGAGTTTATGATAGGTGGTAAACTAATCGATCTCAAAAAGACCTATAGAGTCTCATCTTGGGGAGGAAATCTCCAAAATGTGGGAGAGAAGCTAGAGAAAGATACTCCTGCTGTATATGAGATAGTGAGTGACTACATTCGAAAGAAAAAGGTAGTTGATATTAGTATGGAGTCCAATGTAAAAGTCTTAGACTATAGCTGTGGATGCCCAGCCAAGGGAGCTAAGTGCTAAAAAGAGTTTAAAGGAGGTTGTCTCACCCCATATACGACCAAGTAACCAAGGTGAGACAGAAAGTCTGTGATAAAAAATCACACGACTAGTATACATAAATTTATCTTATAAAGATAATAATGACTACAAAGGAGTTAAGATGAGACGAAATAAAATTGCAAAGATAGCTACAGGACTAGCTACACTACTAATAGGAACAACTACACTAAATGCAGTATCATGGGAGCATAAAAATGCAGGAAGTGATGCAAAGCTAGTACTGTTTGGATTCTCACAGCTTGGAGCAGAGGCAGGAGATGGTGTCATCAAAGAGGAGTCAGATTCAAATGTAAAATTTGGGGCTGATCGTATCAGAATTGGATGGAAGTACTTCTCGGGAAATGTAGTAGGAAAAGTTTTTTTGGATTTCAACCAAGCAACTGATGACAAAGAGGATGTAGCTCTTCGTAGAGTTATCAAAGATGCCTTTGTAGGATACAATTTCAACAATGCAGTAGCCGTAAAACTCGGTCTCATCAAAACTCCTGTAGGTATGGGATTTACTATTCCAGGATGGAATCTTGATGTTATCAAAAGAGGTTTTGATAAAAAATTAGCCTTTGAGAGAGGTACTGGTCTAATGATCTCAGGTAGAGATATAGGATTTGGAAAATTTGCAAAAGTAAATGCACTAGAGATGGGGCATGAGAGACCTTGGAAAGGTTTTGGATATGACATAATGGTTGCCAACCAGACTACTAGATCAGGTGCAGTCAAAGAGAGTGATCACAAAGGTGCAGAGGGCAATGCATATATGGCTCGTGTTATGTTTGACTGGACAGAGTTGGCTCATGTTGAAGCGTCTTATGGTACAAACCCTCATGCAGGTGGAACAGAAAATAGCCTAGCATACAAAGTAAAAAACTTCGGTGTTGACTCTCACTTTGGAAAAGGTAATGTAAAATTTGAGTATTATGATGTTGAAAATATCCAAGGACGAAAAGGCTGGGATATGACAACAACTGCTGTCACAGGTACATACTACCTTACGGATACTTTAGAGTTTGCAGTCAAAGATATAAGAGGTAGTGAAGATCTTGATGGACAAACATCTGATGTCAGCAATACATATATAGGTTTCAATATTTACTTAAATCCAGCAAATAACAAAATGGATAGAAAAAACAAGAGAAAAAGAAACTCACATAAAATACAGATCAACTATGTAAAAGCAGGTGGAGATACAGAGATATTTAACACTAGCCGAGCAGAAGATTTCAAAAAAGGTACAGGTTCATTCTATAGAGATGATGCTATTTTGGCTCAGTACCAATTTAAGTTTTAAATAAATATGGAGCTTTATTACAAAGCTCCATCAACCATAGAGATAGAGACAAAGAGAGAGTTTTTCACATTTTCAAGATCTTTGACTCTATCTGTATGGTTTTAACAAAGGAGAAAATTATGATCAAAATACTCATCATAAGTATATTACTTATCTCTATAGGTCTGGCAGATGAGGGAGAGGAGGTCTACAAAGAAAAGTGTGCCTCCTGCCATCAACTATATATAGCTCCCTCAAAACTGATAGAGAACTTTATGGAGCAAAACAACACAATACTAAAACTCAAAGCACCCACAATCAATCAGATTGTTTTTCGTCTAAAGAGTCGTATAGGTGACCCAAAAGGGGATGAGGATATTCATCGTATGGAGGTAGATAGTTTTGTAGCAGACTATCTCATGAACCCAGACAAATCAAAATCTATCTGTCTACCCAAAATCATTCAACACTTTGAGACCATGCCAAGCCTCAAAGGGAAGATTAGCGTAGAGGAGATTGAAGCAGTCTCAGAGTTTCTATACGACTACAAAAGCGATGACTATATCGAGAAAAAGCTAGAGACAGTAGCATATAAAAAAGCCCTCAAAATAGCCAAAAAGGAGCATAAGATAATACTTATTAAGCTCACTAGAGAGCATTGTCACTTCTGCAAAAAGATGGATAGAGAGGTCTTTGCAGATGAAGATATACGAACAGCTATAAACAAGGATTTTACAGTTGTAGAGCTAGATATAGGCAAAGATGCCCTCCCACTAGGTCTAAAAAAAGGTATGACTCCTACTTTTGTATTTGTGAGAGAGGATGAGAAGATCATGGCAAAGATCCCTGGAGCGTGGGTTAAAGATGACTTTTTGGAGATACTAAAAGAGGCTGTTAAGGCAAAAGGAGAGAAAAAATGAGACGACTCTTGATACTACTAGCAATGATAAGTTTTCTATTTGGAGAGACAGAGTTTGCCGAACCAAAACCCTCTATGGAGAACCCTAGAAAGTTCGTCTTTCCTATCACAAAATGGGATAGAGATGAGATAAACCATATCTTAGGCTCTGCCAATAATGTAATCAAATTTTATGGTGTAGACAACACAGAAGTGGTAATCGTAGCCTATGCACAAGGGATTCAAGCCCTACTCAAACGCCGTGATAGCAAAATAGCAAAGAGAGTCAAATCTCTTATGACCTATGATGTTGAGTTTATCGCCTGTAAAAATACTATGGATACCCTACAAATCAAAAAGAGTGAACTACTAGATGATGTCGAGATCGTAACAGCAGGTATAGTAGAACTCATAGAGAGACAGCTTCGTGGATATATCTATATCAGACCATAAGAGAAAAATCTAATAAAAAAACAAGGAGAAACAGATGAAACCAATCATAGAAATACTAGTTATTGGATCACTACTCACAAGTAGTGCCATAGCAAAAGAGACTACCCCACCAAAAGAGCCAAAGAGCCAAGAGAAAAAAGCAGTAGTAGTCTCAGGAGATGTACAGGTCTTCACCTCAGACAACAGCGACGGCAAGATCACCACAAAAACAATAGAAGAGGCATTTACAAAAGCAGGATTTTTCATCTCTGCCAACCGTGATATGAATACCCCTTTTAAAAAGCAGTTCAAAGAGAGTGGTTTTGAGGTCTATAATCTCTTTACATTCTACAAAAAAGATACAGCACTAGAGTTAGCCAAAAAATATCCAAACATCGGTCTCTTTGCACCTATGAGTATGTCTATTTACACCAAAAAAGGTGAAAAAACCATCTCCATCTCATCTCTATCAGCAGAAGCGATGCAGAAGATCATGAAGATCCCAGCAGATGAAAAATTACTCACAGATCTCAGAGCATTGGTAGTAGATACACTAAAAAAAGCGATGCCAAAAGGCGAATTCAAACCTCTCCCATACAAAACAGTAGAGCCAAAAGGTGAGCTAGTAACCACCTACACTATGGAGATGGACAAAGATGAGTGGGAAGAGGAGCTAGAGGATTTCAAAATGGGCTTCGAGGGAGAGTTAGCACCAAACGGCTTTGTCATAGCAGGACAAAACAACCTAGGTGACGACTTCGAAGAGGCAAACTACGAAGGCTTCGACTTTTACGAAGTATACTCTATCTGCAAACTCCCAGTCATCTACACCATAGCCAAAAGCCGACCAGAAGCAGGAGCATTTGCCCCATGTTCTCTCTACCTAGAGAAACAAAAAGGCAAAGCAGAGATGAGTGTAGGATTTCCCTCAGTCTACAACTGGATGAGTTCAATGTCCATAACAGACAAAAAAGATATAGAGGTACTGGAAGACGCACAGAAGAGAATGAAGAAGATTTTGTCAGGGTTGACAGAGTAACCCAAATAAAAGGTCTGTAGGGTGTCGTTTTCCAACGCACCCCCCAACCCAAAAAATATTCATCATTCGTAGGGTGCCGTTTTCCAACGCACCAAAAATCCCATCATAAAACCAAAGCCCCATAAAAACCAAAAAACATTCAAAAATCAAAAA
>Ga0256827_10000469_pt1 | contig 25129 bp, 16 predicted proteins | sample CV84metaG_FD_185977 | JGI IMG/M metagenome (GOLD analysis project Ga0256827, IMG submission 185977) | Hydrothermal vent microbial communities from East Pacific Rise, Pacific Ocean - CV84 | ecosystem: Environmental > Aquatic > Marine > Hydrothermal vents | place: Pacific Ocean: East Pacific Rise...
GTCAACAATACCAGCTCAACAACAATTAAAATTAAGTGAAGATATAGCAAAATATCTTTCTTTTATATCAAAAGGAAGAGTATCAACAAGAATAATAATAGATATTATAAACTTATATGAGGAGGATAAAATGACTCTTGCACAATTATTTGATAAGGAAAAGATTGAGGGAAAGATTGAGGGAAAGATTGAGGGAAAGATTGAGGGAAAGATTGAAACTGCAATTAAAATGCTAAAAGAAAGAGTTGATATTGCTTTTATTTCAAGAATAACTGATTTATCTGTTGAAAAAATTGAAGAATTAAGAAAAGGTTTAGAATAAGGATTGATTGTAGAGATACCATCGTTGAGATACACGACCGTGTATCTCTGCCTTTGATTATTTATTATCCAATGATTTATAAAAATTTATCTTATTCTTATGTAATTTTTCAAGGAATTTACTTTTATTTATATGGTCTTTTAAACCTTGTATCCAATCATGAAAATTAGCTTCGTAAAGTAATAACCATTTTTCTCCATATATTGATTCTTTTTTCAAATTTTCTCTTAAAATTTCTTTTTCTTTTTTTATATTTTCAGTAAATCGTTTATTTAAGTGTATATAATCTAAAATTATTATTATGGAAAAAGATAAACCTGATTTTAATATTTCAATAATATTGTTTTCTTCAATTTTTAATTCAAAATTAATTGCAAAATATATTAACCAAATTAATTCTTCTTCATTGTTTAGTTTAATATTATCCATTATCAATAAATTTAATGTTTTTTTATAATTTTTAATGAAATTTATATTAACCTTATTTTTATTTAATATTTTTATTACAAGATATGATAATTTGGGATTTATTAACATAATATTGAGTAACATGGAAACAACTTCTTCTATTTCATTTGTAGGAATAATATCTCTTGAAATCATTTTTAGTGCATATTTATAAGCACCCTTAGCTCCATTAGAAAATAAAACATTAATATTTTCCAGAAAATTTATATATTCACCTTTTTTATATGTTTCTTTTAATTCTACTTTTAAATTTTTACTTAATGAATAAGGGTATTTTTCTATTTTTAATTTTTGATGATTAATATGTAGTTTAAATTCATATAAAATTTTTTGTATTTTATTTATAGATATTTGAGCTTCTTCTTTACTTCTAAAATAGAAACTAAAATCGTCAACAAATCTTTTAAAAATAAAACCTTCTTTTCTTAGAATACTATCAACTTCGGCTAAAATTAATTCTGAAATAACTCTTGAACTTAAAGGTCCAGTTGGAATTCCTTTTGTTTCTTTATTGTTAATTGCTCTTAATTTGATATCTAAATTATCAGCTTCTTTATACTCTTCTGATTGTTCTTTAGTTTTTTTATTATACTCTGCTTTAGCCTTTTTTTTACCAAGTAATGCCCATGTAATAGAATGTGTATAAATATTTTCATAAAATTGAGAAATATCAATGTAAAGTAAATACTTATATCCCATAGAATATCTAATTTTTTCTAATTTATTTTTATTAAAATCTGATTTACTATAATATTTACTATGATTAAATGGAGCAATTTTTTTAGATTGAGAATTTTCATTATTATTAATTTTAAAAAGAATTTTTTCTTTATTGAGTTCAATTTTCTTACATAAATCAATATATGTTTCAATATGTGGCAAACCTAAAAATCTTCTTTCTGTGTCATTTTTACTACTGGATATCAACATCAAGGGAGTTGAGTTTTCATTTTCTTTTTTATTTTTTACAAAAGAGTAATTTTTTAATAATAATTTAGTATTAAATAAGTCTTGTGGTAAAACTTCGGGGAAATAGCCGTATTTTAGTAGGTTTTTAGTGATAAGTTTCATTGGTTATCTTCAATAATTGAAGGGAATTCGTATATTACTCTTAATAACATCTCAATAAACTTAATTAATCTCTTCGCAGAGTCTTCATCTTTTCCTATAATTTCATGAGTTGCTTCATTCCCCTGTTTTCTAATATAATCAACCCATTTTTTACCATTTGGGGGTATAAAGTTATTTTTATCAAGGTAGTCAACATAATATTTAAAGTTTTTATTTTCTTCTGCCTTCATATCAACAGCAATATTCATTAGCAATTTACGAGATAACAAAACAGATGCTGTAAAAGCATTTACTTGAATACATCTTCTTGCTTCATTGTAAATATTCTCTATATTCTGGGGAATATTTGCAATATCATGACCAAAAATAGCATTTGGAAACTGTTCTCCTTGTTCATTAATATAAGTTGGCTGTTTACAATGAGGGCATATTCTTATCATTGGATATGTATCTTTAACATAACCATGGTAATCTGCTGTTAAGTATCCTGTATCTGAAGCAACATTGTTACTACAAAATCCACATTTAAAACTTAATGAACTTACTTCTTTTCTTAAATTATACCATTTCATATATTTCCTCAATACTCATACCCTCATACTTTACCCAATCAATTCCAAATCCCTTCAATACCTCATCAAAATCACTATCAATTATCTTAATTTCATCATGGATTAATTCATAAAGTTTATAAACTATTAAATCTATTTTGTCCTCTAATCTTTGAGTATCTTTATTTTCTTTTTTTAGGTTAATTATTTGCTCAACAATGGTTTCAAAGGGAATTTGTTGTTGTCTTGTTATTTTGGGAATAGGAAAATCTTTAATATCTCCCACTAAAAGTTTTGGGAAAGCACCTTTTATTGCTTTGGGAGAATGATTAAAATGAAAAAATGTTGCTAATTTAGAGTTTAAAATACCTAAAATGTTTTTAATTGAATATTTTTTATCATCTAATATTATTATTATAGATGGATCATTATATAACTCTTTATTTGTTAAGGAGGCATAAATTGAAGGATTGGTTATTTCCCTTATTAAAATTCTAGTATTTTTAAAGAATTTAGGTTCTCTAGGATTTGCAATACCATTACAATAATCTATATATTTATTATTGTTCCATATAACCTTATACTTTATTATATCCGCACCTTTCAACCATTTTTTTAAACCTTTCCTATAAGTATCATAGTGATAAGCTCTATTTTTTATTATCTCTTTTGATTGGCCTCTATATTTATCATAAGCAATTAGCCCTTGACTTATCTGAGGAAAGAAGGACGAAAGAGAATTGTTCTTTTTTATTTTTTTTATAATTTTAATTGTTTTGGGGTTTAATAAAAAAACTAAGCTCCAATTTTGATTCATAGAGATTAAACTAGTTTTATCAATTATAATTTTTTCTTTTTGAGATAAAACTTCAAAGGATTTTGCATTAGAAGTATTTTTATAACCAATAAAATTAGAAGTTCCCTTTTTTAAAACTGTTATTGTGTTAAAAACTGTTGCTGATTCAAAAACTTTAAACTTGGAACAATCTAATATTTCCAATAAACTCCATTTTTTTAACATTTCTAAACGATAATTATTTGCATAAGTATTAAAGAGGAAAGTATTTGGAACAATAAATGATAGGATTCCATTATTAGTTAAAAGTTTATGAGATAAAACATAAAAATAATAATATATTTCATAATCAGGAACTTTACCTAGTAAGTTTAAAACATTTTTTCTATATTCTCCTTTTATTGATACTCCATATGGAGGATTACCAATAATAATATCAAACCCATTACTTTCTTGAAAAACTTCATTGAAATTCAAATAAAAATCAAAAATATAATAATCCTTTGTTTTAATATCCTCTAAGGTTTGTTCTAATAAAGCTTTTTTTATTCTATACTCCTCACATTTCTTATAATTTTTAGGCTTACCATCAAAATTTTTTGTACAAGGCTTCCTTTTTAACATATCTAATTTTACTATCTTTTTTTCAAATACAATATTTAAAATTTCTCTTTCATAGGTTTTTATTTTTTCTTTTAATTCTTTTTTATCTTTAATTTCTTTATAGAAATCATTTTTAGCTTTTAATAAGTCTTCAAAAGCTTTAATCCCTTCAATTTTCACTCCTGAATCTTCACGAGATTTTAATTCTGATAAATCAATAACCTCTTCTAAATTTCCAATTTTTAAAATTGAAACCAAACTGTTTCCCACCACAATCTTAAAATCCAAGTTAGGTAATGGACTAGGCTTATCTTCATCAACAACTAAGGATAACCAAAACCTCAATCTTGCAATATCAACAGCACCACTTTCAATATCAACACCATAAATAGAATTTTCTATAATATTTCTTTTGGCTTCGCCTCTGTTTAAATCATGATTTAACACTTCCTTTACTCTGATTATTGCCTGCAACATTCCCATAGGAAAAGCCCCCGAGCCTATGGCTGGGTCTAATATTTTCACATTATCAAGCAACATATTAAGTAAATCTCTATTATTTTTTATAAAATGGACTCTGAAATCTGCGATTTCTGGAGAGAAAACTAATTCTTTTAAAACATCATTTTCCTTTTCAAACCCTACTTTTAAATACTCTAATAACGATGATTTACTCATATAATCAACTATCTCTTTAGGAGTATAAAAAGCTCCCTTATCCTTGTTATCTTCAAGTAAATTCTCAAAAATATGCCCTAGCATTTCTGGGTCAACTGCGATTTCTTGGTCTAAAATATCATTTTCTACTATAGTAAAATTAAACTGATTAAATAAACCATTCTTTTCATCAAAGAGCAGGGTAAATAATTCATTTGGATAAAAAAGGCTGTTTTCTCCCTTTTCTTTTTCAAATAATCCACCATTTAAAAAAGGCATTTTCTTGTTTGTAATACTAAAAACATCTTCTTTTCTATCCTTATTTAAAGTATCATAAAATAATGGCTCCAAAAACTCATTATAAAAAACTTTACCTTCTTTTATAGCTTTATAGTAAAAATTTGATAAAAAATTCTTATCTCCATCTTTATAATCTTTATTTGAGGCATTTAACCAGCCTTTTTTTTGTAAAAACATCAAGAATACAAGTCTTCCTAATAGTTTTTTATTAAAATCTCTTATTTTTTTCTCGCCAGTCTTTTTATCATCCTGAATATGTAAAAATTCATAACTTTGATAATTTTTATAAGAATACTCATTAAATTTTTCAAATATCTCTTTGTATTTCTTAAAAAATTCTTTTGTAACAGGTTCAACAGAAAATCTATCTTGTACATCTTTTATAGTTTTTAATTTTTCCTTATTAAAAAATTCTTGATATGGTGTTACAATTTTAGAATCCATTCCCAGCAAAAAACTATACCTCTTAGGATTAGAAAACTTCTTAACGATACTTCCTTTATCATTTACTTCCAAATCACTGGTAATAAAAGAAAATCTATAATGTTCTTTTGTATCCTTAGGTATAAAAAAAACAAGAGCATTTTCATATCTTTTTTGCTCCATAATTTTAAAACTTTCTCTTGTAATAGAAGTTCTTGGGTCTTTATCTGAATTATAAATAATTTCCAGTATTCTTAAATTTAGTTTTTTATCAAACCCAAGTTCTGTTGCTGAATTTATATATTTATATTTATTAACAAAATCAATTTCAATTTCATTTTTTATAAAATCATCAGTTAGCAATTTATTTTCCAAAAACCTTAAATAATCTTTTCTATTATAATCATTTTTTAATATTTCTTTAATATCCATCATAACGACCTCAACTCCTCTGAAAATATTAAACTTTCATCTTGTTTATCAATATTTTCTGCCATTTTTAACACTCTGTTTACATAGTTTTCAGGAAGTTCTTTTTGTATTTCATTTATTATAATTTCTATATCTTTATCAATTTTTATATTTCTAATTATTTTTTGATAATATTTAGGTAAACCATCAAGTTCATTAAATATTTTTATTAGATTTTCAATATAATCTTTTTGGTAATTAGTATTTTCTAATATATATTCTAAATTGTTTATTACTTTTTCAAATTGGGTATCTCCTTCTTTTATTTTTATATCTTCTATTCTAAAAATATCTTTTTTTAATTTTTGATAAATTTCATTAAAATTTTCACTTAATTCAATAGCTTGTTCTTTTTTTTCAGCTTTAAATAATTTTAGAGTATTTTCTTTATCCAATACTGTTATTTTATCCTCTTTGTGAAATTTTGTAACAAATTCTTCCCCTTTTTTACCAAATATAATAACTCCATTTTCATTTTCTGAGTTTCTGGATACTTTAACTCTTTTTGGTATTTTTAAGGCTTTTCTTAATATCTCTGTATTCTTTACTTCATTTAAAATATTTCTGTATTCTACATCCCATGATAATTCTTCTCTATCTGATAATTCAGCAATAAACTTTTTATCAAGATAAGGCTTAACCTCTTCATCTTTAGTTAAAACTTGAGTATCTCCACCTAAAATTGCTTTAATTATTGCCATTTTAAATGTTGAGATTTTTTTAGTACTTGTTTCATCCTCTCCTATACTTGAAGGAAAGTAATTATGTATATATAGAACATCAAAAACTTTTTTATTTACTCTGTTTATTCTTCCTATTCTCTGAATTACTCTTGTAGGATTGTATGGAATATCATAGTTTATTATTCTTCCAGCTCTGTTTAAATTATACCCCTCACTAATGGCATCTGTAGCAATTAAAATATCAAATTCATTGTTTTGTTTTGATTTATTTACTGAGGCATCAAAATTCAGTTTTATTCTTTCTTTATTACTAAAACTTGCATCACTTGATGTATATTTAAAAGCTTTAAAATTTTCTTTTAATTTATCACCTAAATAATCAGCTGTATCTGCAAATTCAGTAAAAATAATTATCTTTCTATTAGGCTCTTTTTTCAACCATTTTTCTAAAAGCTCTTTTAATTTATGAAGTTTAGGGTCAACTATTATTTTATTAGTAGGAAACCATCTTTCTTGTATATTTTCTAATAATTTAATATCCGATTTTAAATCTTTGGCAAATTTTACTTTGATTAATTTAGATTCTAATAATACTAAATCTTTTTCATTTTTTTCACTCCATTTTTTAAATTTTAATGAATCATTAAGATCATTAATTTCATCTTCATCTTTTAAGAAATCAGCGATATCAGGAATATTTCCCTTTTTAAATATAGGAATATAACCATTTTCATACCATTCAAGTATTGTTTCCGATGTATTAATCATGGATTCTAAACTTATCTTAAAAGCATAAATAGAGCTTTCAAATCTTCTTACAAGCATTCTTCTCATAAAGTTAGCAATATTTGTTTGAGCTATCTTAAAAAAATTAGGATCAACAAACTCATCTTTAATAATGTCTTTATAACTTTCAAAATCCTTTAAATAAGCAACAGGTTTATATCTTGTTCCATTAAATCCTTTTTTCGTCCTTTTTTTAGGTTTTGGATTGCTTATTCTATAAATAGCTAAATCTTCAACATTTTCTTCCTGAATGTCCTCATCTTCTTCAAAAATAGTTTCTGGTAAAATATCATCCAGTGTTTTTAAATATTGTTCCTGTAAAATTCCAAGTGAATATTCAGAATCTTCAGGAGCTTCAACTTTTGGAAATGAAATATTTTGTTTTTCTAAATCTTTTCTATACGAATCAATAGCAATTAAATCAAGTCTTGTTCTCCTTATTATTAATGGTGATAAAATATTTTTAATTTTTTGTGATATCTCAACAATTCTTTTATCTGTTTGTGATATTTCATTTGGAGATTTTTTAGTATCTTTTTTTAATTTTTTATATTCTGCTATTAAAACTCTAAATTCTTCTGATAAGGTAGTAACTGTTTGAATAGTTGATTTACCTGGAATTTGAAATAATTTAATCATAGAAAATATATCTTCAGGTTTATTACTAAATGGAGTTGCTGTTAAAAGCATCACCTTATGACCTTGGGTTATTTTATGGAGGGTTGCATAAGTACTTGTTTCTTCATTTCTAAATTTATGAGCTTCATCAATAATAACTAAGAACTCTCTTTTTAAAAATAGTTCAGAATAATTTTCATAAATTTGCTCTAATTTCCCTATACTGTAAATTTCAGCATTAAAACCAAATATTCTTTTATACTCATTCCATTGTTCTTTTAAATGAGGTGGGGCGATTATAATAGTTGGTAACATTAAGTTATTTGCAACTGTTGATGCAATTATAGATTTACCAAGTCCCACAACATCAGAAATAATAACTCCATTGTGTTTATTTATAGTTTCAATAGCTTGTTTAATTGCATCAGACTGATATTTAAAATCATAAAACTTGCCATCTGATATCTGAGAAGGAAGCTTAATATCCTTATCATCAAGGTAAAAATACTCATAAACTACTCTTATAAACATTAAATAAGGTAAATATGGTTCTTTTTTTATTTTTTTATCATAATCAAGCCATATTTTCTCTATAATTTCATGAGTAAAAGTTTCTAAAGTATCAACTCCAGCTACTTCAATAGAATCATCCCATAAATTATCAAATATACTTTTAGCTTCTTCATAATAATGTTTATCTCTTAAAACTACATTTATTTCTTCTCTACCTTTTAAGCCTGAAAATGTTAAATTACTTGAACCTGTTATAATTGTACCTGGATAACTTCCACCTTCATTATGACTTTCTTTTTTTTCAAATAAATATAGCTTAGCATGATTAGGCTCTTTTGTCTTTCTTATCTCCAAACTTCCATTCTTAATTTTATTAACAAAAAGTTTAAATGAACTTTCTTTTTGAGAGCTATCAAAATAATCAGTTTCATTAAAAACTTCTACAAATTTATTAAAAAATTCTTTTTTTATCTCATTTTTAGATTTATTCTTTTTAATTTCTGATTTATTATCAATTTCAATAAGATTATTAAAAATATCTTTACCAACTTCCATACCAACTAAAATTTTTATTTTTTTATCATTTAATTCTTTATATAATTCATTAAATCCAGAGAAATAAAAATATCCAACCAAGAAATATAGGTTTTCAGATGTTGGAATGATGTTATTGATTAATTCTGATAATAATTGCTCTTTATTGGTTATAAACATAAATTCCCCCAAATTATAATATTATTTTGTAATTGATAAAACTTCTCTCTTGATAAGATTTCTGATTCATTAACAGGGTAAGTATTTTTCCTTTGATTTTTTTTTGATTTTTCTTGCTGTAAACAAAGTTTACATAATGATTTCTTGGTTCTTGGTTCTTGGTTCTTGGTTCTTGGTTCTTGGTTCTTGGTTCTTGGTTCTTGGTTCTTGGTTCTTGGTTCTTGGTTCTTGGTTCTTGGTTCTTACCAAAACACACCTCAAAGATTAATAAACACAACTATTATATTTAAAGTTAAATAATATATCAAGATATTTCTATTTTAAATTTCTGTAAGGCTGAATAGAAATGTTAACTAAATAATATCCAGCTTATAACTAAATTTAAAAAAGGGTAAAATCCTTCTGAATATTCCATTAAAAAACAAAATATATTGCTAAAATCTGATAAGATAGTTATACTAATACTTTGTTGGATTATAATGATTCAACATTAATAATTATAATATTAAGAGAGTGAAAATGATAACAATAAAAACAATAGAAGATATTAGATTATTAAATGAAAACACTGAACTTGAATGTAAACTTGCAAATGGAGCTAATGGAAAAGGAGGACTTCCTAAAAAAACTTTTTGGGAAACTTATAGTGCTTTTGCTAATACAAATGGCGGAGTAATTTTATTAGGTGTTAAAGAAAATAAAGGAAAATTTTCTATAGAAGGAATTAAAGATATTCAAAAAGTATTGGATGATTTTTGGAATACTATCAATAATAAGCAAAAAATAAGTAAAAATATTGTTATTGAAGAGAATATAAAGATAATAAATATTAGTAGTAAAAATATTATACAAATTTATGTACCAAGAGCTAAAAGAAAGGAAAGACCTATATATCTGAATAATTCACCATTAGTCAATTCCTATATTAGGCTTCATAGTAGTGATGTAAAAGCAAGTGAGGACTTAATAAAAAGAATGCTTTCTGACCAAGTAAGAGATACTCAAGATGATGAACTATTAGAAAATTTTGGTTTAAATGATATTAACATTGATACTCTGCAAAGATATAGAAATATGTATGTAACAATAAACCCTAGTAATGAAAGAAATACTTATAATAATGTAGAATTTTTAAGAAGTATTGGAGCTTGGAGAAGAAATAGGAAGACTAATGAGGAAGGCTTGACAGTTGCTGGACTTTTAATGTTTGGACATTTTATTTCTATACAAGAAATATTTCCTAGTTATATTTTAGATTATCAAGAAAGACCTATAGTTAAAGGTGAATTAAGATGGATGGATAGAGTAACTATAGACAGTAATTGGAGCGGTAATTTATTCGATTTTTACCTTAAAGTTTCAAAAAAACTAACATTTGATTTAAAAATTCCCTTTAAGTTAAATGGCAATACTAGAATAGACGATACTCCAATACATAAATCCTTAAGAGAGGCACTTGTTAATACTTTAGTTCATGCTGATTATAGTGGAAAAGCATCTATTTTAATAATAAAGAAAAGAGGTATGTTTAAGTTTAGAAACCCAGGTCTAATGAGAATCGCTATAGAGTTAGCAATTCAAGGATATGAACATGATGCAAGAAATGAAAAAATTCATCAAATGTTTCACTTTATAGGCCTAGGAGAAAGAGCTGGCTCAGGAATTCCTAATATTTTTAAATGGTGGAATAAAGAATATGGACTTAAGCCTATTTTATATGAGAAATTAATACCTTATGAACAAACAGTATTAGAACTTAGAACAATGAGCTTAGGGGATAAGGATAATAACTTAGGGGATAAGAATAATAACTTAGGGGATAAGGATAATAGCTTAGGGGATAAGGATAATAGCTTAGGGGATAAGAACAATAATTTAAATACTTATATTATAGATGGTTTGGAATTTCCAATATTTGATTCAATTTATAAAATTAATAAAAAATTAAAAGAAGAGTTGATAAAAATAGCTATTCCTGTATCTTCTAAAAAACGAATAACAAATAAAGAGATTCTTAAAAAAACAATAAGGGATTTATGTGAAGATAAATATTTGACTATAGAGTTACTAGCTCAATTATTAAACAAAAGTGAAGTATATCTTAGAAAAGATGTATTAAATTCTATGGTAGAAAATAAAGAATTATTTAGAGCTTTTCCTAAAACACCCAATGACCCAAGACAAGCGTATACTTCTAGAAAGAATAATGAATAACGATGGAGGATTATGAAAACATTGATTCTTATACTAATTATTATATCTCCTTTTATAATTTCCTGTGGAGAAACCGAAAACGCTACTAAAAAAGAAGAAGAAAATAAATGCCTAGGAATTGATTGTTATGACAATTCTACATGCAATGTCGTTAACGATAAAGCAGAATGTATTTGTAATGATGGATATGAATTTTCTCCAACTGAAAAAAACACTTGTATAAAAAATGAAGTATCTCCATGTGATATAAACCCATGTAAAGAAGCATACAAAACAGTATGCAAAGTTGAAAATGATATTGCAACATGCTATTGTGACAACGATTTTATATTAAATAACGAAAATAACTGTGTTTGTAAAACAGGATACACTTTAGAGAATAATATATGTAAAAAGATTATAGAAAAAACACCTATAAAAATAAGGCTTATGGCAGCAAATTTAACAAGTGGAAATGAGCAAGCTTATGAAGAAGAAGGAATACGAATATTAAAAGCATTAAAAGCTGATATAGTAATGATTCAGGAATTTAACTATAACAATAATACTGATACAGATATTAAAAACTTTGTAAAAAATACTTTTGGAGCAGAATATAAATATTTTAGAGGGTATCAAAAGCAAAATGGAGATATTCCAAATGGAATAATAAGCAAATTCCCTATAATTAACAGCGATGAAATTAACGACCCAAGAGTTACTGACAGAGAAATTGATTACTCAGAAATTAAAGTTAATGAAAATATAAATTTAATGGTCTTTTCTGTTCACTTAAAAGGTCAGGAAGATGATTCACAAATAACAGCTGCACAAATTATAGCTAAAAAAATATCAGAGCATAAAAAAACACATCAAAACTACTATTATATTGTAGGTGGTGATTTTAATGGAGAGGCATCTGTAAGCAATGAAGGCTTTGGAAAATACAATAATGAAGATATTTTAAACATTGACTTCCCCTACCCTAAATCTGAATATGGTAATGACGGAAATACAAATCTTTCAAGAACAGCTAAACTTGATTTTATATTAGTTGATAATAATTTATACCAGTATCAGGTTTCAACGGATTATTGTATTACAGAAACAGAATGCAAACAATATGAATACGGCCTTGTTTTTGATTCCAGAAATTACACGAGAGATGATTTAACTACATATTTTAATGATATCCAACCAAATGACTGTGAAGCTAAAAATATGCAGCATCTTGCTGTTGTAAAAGACTACTTTATAAAATAATCTCACTTATAACTCATTTTTTCATTTTTCCTATTGAAAATACAAAAGCAATACATATAATATAAAGTCTTTTAATTTTTTTATAGGAGAAAAAAGTGAGATATTTACTACTAACTATTTTAGCAATGTTTTTAATGACATCATGTCAACCTAAAACAGCAAACACAAAAGAAGAAAAAAATGAAAAACAAACAGAAACTCAAAAGGTAGATACTAAAAAGGTAAATACCAAAAAAGAGGTTACTAAAAAAACTGAAATAAAAAAAGATACTTCAGCAAATACTGCAACCAATAAAAAAGAAGAAGAAGTTTATAAGCCAAAACCTGGTATAATCATAGACGAAACAGTTATGGCTGAATTTAATGGTAAAAAAATACTTTTTAAAGATATTAAAGCAAGTTTTGTATCTGAATTAAAAGCAGCGAAAACAGAAACAGCAAAACAAGAATTTCAAAAAACTAAATTACTTGTTAATAAATTTGTAATTGAAAAGTTACTAACAATGGAAGCTAAAAAACAAGGTTTTAAAAATCATAAAGAACTTCTTGATAAAGTAACTTCAAAAGTAGAAAAACCATCTCAAAAAGAAGTTGATGAAATGAAAAAGAAGTATGCTAAGCAATTTGCTAGTAAAAAAATGCCAGAAAAAGAAATTAATAAACTAGTAAATGATTATATCACAAATCAAAAAAAGAATGATGTAGCTTTTAAGTATCTAGAAAAAATAAAAAAAGACAGTGGATTTAAAATAACTCTTCCTTACCCTGATATTCCAGTTGTAAAAATTGAAGTAACAGACAAAGATGCTTTTAAAGGTCCAAAAGATGCAAAATATGTAATTGTTGAATTCTCTGATTTTCAATGTCCTTACTGTTCAAGAGTTGCACCTCTGATATCAGGAATAACAAAAGACAATAAAGATGTAAAAGTTGTATTTAAGCATTTCCCACTTTCTTTTCATAAGATGGCAAAAAAAGCATCTATAGCAACACACTGTGCAAATGAACAAGGTAAATTCTGGGAATTACATGATAAAATATTTGCTAATCAAAAAGATTTAAATGATGCTAATCTTGAAAAATGGGTAAAAGAGCTTAAGCTGGATATGAAGAAATATAAAACATGTTCTACTTCTCCAGAAACAATGAAAATTATTGAAAATGATATTCTTTTAGGCTCTAAACTTGGCGTAAAAGGAACTCCTTCAATTTTCTTAAATAATGTTCAAATTAATGCAACAACAAAAGATATTATGAATGAAGCTATAGAATCTGAAAGAAATAAAGTTTTTGGAGCTCTTACAAATGATACAATCATTGCTAAAATAAATAAAGAAGAAATAAAATGGAGTGATTTTTTAAAAGAAAATAAAAATTTCGAAGTTTTAAATAAATCTGAAAAAATGAAAAAGAATTATGAATTATATGCTCAGCTTTTATCAAAGGAATTATCAAAACAAATTCTGGAAGAAGCAGCAAAAGAAGATGGTTTAAAAACAGTTGATGAATATATCAAAAAAATTATTGATGCAATTAAAGAGCCTACTCAGGAAGAATTAAAAGCTTTATATAATAAATTAAAGCCAAAACTACAAGGTAAAACATTTGATGAAATCAGACCACAGTTGGTGCAGTACAGTAAAAGAGAAAAAGGACAAAATGCTGTTCAATTAAGAATGAAAAAATTATCTGATAAATACAAGGTAAAAGTAACAATGCCATTACCTGTTTTGCCTAAATTTAATATCAATACTGAAAACTCTCCTTTTATTGGTAAAAAAGATGCAGAATACACTCTTGTTGAATTTTCAGACTTTCAATGTCCTTACTGTTCAAAAGCAGCTGCTTTTACAGAAGAAATACTAAAAAAATATCCAAATAAAGTAAAAGTTGTATTTAAGCACTTTCCTCTTCCTTTTCATAAAAATGCAAGAGCAGCATCAATTGCAGCACAGTGTTCACATAAGCAAGGTAAATTCAGAGAGTTTTACAATAAAGCATTCCAGAATCAAGCTAAATTAACAGAAGAAAATTTTATTGCCTGGGCAAAAGAATTTAAATTAAATATTGATGATTTTAAAAAATGTCTAAAAGACTCAACTATTGAAACTAAAATTGACAAAGACTTGCAAGAAGGCCAAAATTTGGGAATACAAGGAACACCAACTCTATATTTAAATGGTGTTTTATATAATTCTGCACATGATTTAAAAAGTTTTTCTGAATTTATAAAATAATTTTCAAAACTCCAATACATTCGTGATTTTAATATCATATATAGATTAAAACAATATCATTGAAAAATTTGTTAAAATTTACTTCACAAATTAAATATGTTATAATATTTTTTTGATTAGGATTTATGGATTTAATTACACTAAAACACTTAATAGGCTTTATAATATTAGCAATTGCAGCCTATGAAATAGCAAAATATTTACAAAAAAAGATACACTTTCCCCTTATTACTGGATTAATTCTAACAGGAATAATTGTAGGGAGTTCATTACTTGATTTTTTACATGGAGAATCACTTAAAAACTTACAGTTCTTAAATGATACAGCTCTTTCAATTATCGCATTTTCAGCAGGAGCAGAATTACATTTAAAAGAATTAAAAAGCCGTATTAACAGTATAAAATGGATGACTATTTCACAATTATTTATTACTTTCACTTTAAGTTCTATTTTTATATTTTTTATATCAGAACATATTCATTTTATGAACGAATTAACAACTTCACATAAAATAGCAATAGCAATACTATTTGGAACAATATTTATTGCTCGCTCTCCATCTTCTGCAATTGCAATAATCAATGAAATGAGAGCAAGAGGAGATTTTACTAAAACAGTTATGGGCGTAACTGTTGTTACAGATGTATTAGTAATAATTTTATTTGCAATAACTTTTGCAATATCTAAAAACATAGTTCATAATGAATCAATAAACTTTTTATTTTTTATCATTTTAATACTAGAAATACTTTCTTCATTTGGAGCTGGTTATTTAGTTGGTAAAATAATTCAATTTATATTCAAAAGACATTTACATTTTAATATTAAAGCATTTTTTGTTTTGTTTATTGGATATTCAATATATTATATTAGCCATTTTGTAGAAATTTATTCATTTAAATTAACAAAACATCATTTTGTACTTGAGCCTTTACTCATTGCAATTATTGCTTCTTTTGTAATTACAAATTATACAAGTTTTCGTAATGAATTTGAAGAAATTTTAGAGAAGATTAGCCCTTATATTTTCATTGTATTCTTTACATTAATTGGAGCATCATTATCTCTTCAGGTATTATTATCAGTATTTACAATTGCAATCATTTTATTTTTAATCAGGGCATTAACAATGTTTATTGCTGGAATAATAGGTGTAAAACTAGCCAAAGACTCAAAAGAATACACTTATGTTGCATGGATGCCATATTTAACTCAAGCAGGTGTTGCAATTGGGCTTGCAACCATTATCGCTCATGAATTTCCATCATGGGGAAGAGAATTTGAAACAATGATAATTGCAATAATTGTAATAAATCAAATTGTTGGACCACCTCTTTTCAAATGGGTTATAAAGTATGTAAAAGAAAGTCATTTACATCATGAAAATCATGCAAATGAAGACAAAGTTTATAACGCTTTAATATTTAGCCTAGATTCAACATCAATAGAACTTGCTAAACAACTCCAGAAGCATAACTGGAATGTTAAAATTGTAACTAGCCTAAAAGAATACGATGTTAAAAATATAGAAATAATACAAATTGAAAACTATAAAATTGAAAATATAAAAAATATTCCAATGAAAGACTGTGACTCTGTCCTGCTTCTTCATCCAAAAGAAGAAATTAATTATGAAATAGGAGAATGGATTTATGAGAATATTGGAACCAAAAACTTAATAGCAAGTACAAGAACAGGTGAATATCTTGAAAAATTTAAAAACATAGATGTACTAACAATACAACCCAAACTTGCAATGATAAGCTTAATGGACCATATGGTTAGGTCAAGAAATGCAATTACGCTATTACTTGGTCTTGATGAAGACAAAGATATGATTGATATAGAATTAAAAAATAAAGACCTTGAAGGATTATTAATCAGAGAAATGTCACTTCCATCTGATGTATCAATTTTATCAATAAAAAGAAAGGGGAATACAATTATTTCACATGGTTACACAATGCTAAGAATTGGAGATATATTAACTGTTATTGGTCCTGAAGACGAACTTGAAAATTTAGTAAATAAATTTGAGGCTTAATTAAAACTCATCATTATAATAACCTTTATTTAGTTTTTTAGGTCTTAAATCAATTAAAAACCCAAAAACAAAACTAACCATATAGTCATTTTTACCAGAAGTTATTCCTAAAAAAGTATATTTTATTCTTGTAAAAACTTTTTTATAATTCCATGACACTCCTAAAAAAGGAGTAAAAACATAATCATCCCATGAAAAGAACCCCGTAATCATTAATCCAGCACCTAAAATAGCATCAAATGAGTAATTTTCTTCACTATAAAATTCAAAATAAGTATTTACACCAATTTCAGTTAAATCGGTTAAATGTGTTTCATTTAAAAGTTTATACTTAAAAATTGTACTATCCAAAGTAAAACCAACAAAAAAATCATCATCAATATGAAATAAAAAATCTCCACCAATATTTAAACCAACTTTATCAAAGCTAAGGCTGGTAACTCCAAAATGGCTCATTCCCCTATTTCCTTTTTCTATAAACATTGATTTTTGTTTTAGTTCTTTTTTAGCTAATACATTCAGACTAAGAAATACTAAAATAACTAGGGTAAAAATCTTCATAAATAATCTCCTTTAAGCTTTAAAAACACCCATTTTATTTAAAATAATAAAAATTAATACAGCTGGCGTTATAATTCTTATTGTCCAATTAAAAAGCTGATAAACAAGTGGATTTAAATTTAATTCTTCCATCTTGGCTTTATGATCAATACCATAAGCAAAAATAAGGATTGTAAATAAACCACCTATTGGTAAAAAATATTTTGTTGTAATATTATCAAAGAAATCCAAATAAGTTTCATTCATGATTTTTAAAGATGATATTGCTGATAATATACCTAATAAATAAATAAATAAACCTATAACTACAGTTGCTTTTTTTCTTGTCCAGTTTTTTTCATCTACAAAATAAGAAACGGCAACTTCCAATAATGAAATAGCAGATGTTAAAGCTGCAAAAATAAGTAGTATAAAAAACAATATTGCTACAATCTGGCCACCTGGCATTTTAGCAAAAATAACAGGTAAAGTTTTAAATATTAGGCTAGGCCCGCTTGTTGCTTTTAAGTCATAGGAAAACACAATTGAAAATATCATCACTCCTGCAACAAGAGCAATCACAGTATCTAAAATAGAAATGATGATACTTGATTTAACAATATTAACATCTTTCTTTAAATATGAGCCATAAGTTATCATTGCTCCCATACCTAAAGAAAGAGTAAAAAATGAGTGTCCAAGAGCCTGAATAACCCCTTCTGCATCTATTTTTGAAAAATCCGGATAGAACATAAAGCGAACAGCTTTCATTCCTCCACTTAAAGTTAGAGAATAAAACATTAATCCTAAAAGTATTATAAATAATATAGGCATTAAGACCTTACTGGCCTTTTCTATACCTTTAGAAACTCCTTTTGATATTATCCATACAGTAACAACCATCATTAAAGTATGCCAGCCTAACTGAATATATGGATTTACATATAATTTACCAAATAACGAAGTTACCTCGGCATCAGTACCTGAAAAACCATTAAAACTTAAATAAAGATAATGCCATGCCCATCCAGCAACAACTGAATAAAAAGATAAAACTAATATAGAAGAAATAACCCCTAGCCAGCCAACTAAATAAAATTGCTTTGAGATTATTTTTTTAGATTCAAAATGTTTAAAAGCTCCCACAGGACTTTTTTGGGTCATTTTACCAAAGTAAATCTCTGCCATCATTATTGGTAAACCAACAAGTAAAATACAAATCAAATAAACAATAACAAATGCTCCACCACCATGAATACCGGTAATATATGGAAACTTCCATATATTACCTAAACCGATTGCACTACCAGCAGCAGCCAAAATAAAACCTAATTTTCCACCCCAATTTCCTCTATTAGCCAAAATAGTTCCTCCTTAAATTTGCATTAATTTACTATATTTTAATTACAATTTCAAGGAATAAGATGATTTATTTAATAAGTGGATAGAGAGTTATATTTCCTTGCTAATTTTACAGAATAATTAAATAAACTTACTGAAATAAATAATATTACCAACAAATGGAGTGAAAGAATTAAAAAATCATTATAATTAAAAATATTTTTATATAAAATGTTTCTTATTAGGTTTACAGATTTTGATATTGGAAAAAATATATTAAAAAAATTAATCCATTTAGGTAAAATATCATTTGGAAAATACAAAGAACCAGCAATTGTAAAATAATACATTAAAGCAGAGCTTAAAGGATCTGATTTTTTTATAATAAGAGTAATTGATGCACCAATCATTCCCCATGCAAATAAATATAGATAAATAACTAATAATGCAATATTAAACTCTAAATAAGAAATAAAAGTAAAATGAACAGATAAATCAAAGAAAACAACACCTAAAAAAATATAAATATTCACTAAAATATAATTAAATATACTATTGTATAAATTACTATAAAACATCAATAAGTACGGGCTTACTGATGTATTGAATAAAAGCTCTAGAGTGCCTTTATATTGTTCTAAAATTATTTTAGAACCTGATTTTTTTAAATTTGATATTAAAAACTGATAAAAAAGATGGCCTATAAATAAATATTCAAAAAGAGATACTTTACCATGATAGTATCCCTGTGATTCAATGAAGTCTGAAAAGTAAAAAAGAACAGAAATAACAAATATAATTTTAAAGACTTTGACAAAAAACGAAAACTTGTAACTACTATCTTCCCAAAAATCTTTTTTTATAAAAAGTAAAGCTATTTTCATTATTCCAAATAAAAAGAATTGTACATTTTATGAGTTGTAAAAGCAATTAAAATTTTATTATTAGTCTTTATCTTAAAAAAGTAGGAATATCTAAGTCTTCTTTATTTACTTTATTAATTTTTCTTTTAGTACTGTTGATTCTTCTAACCCTGTTGTTTCTTTTAGAATCAGTTTTTTTAGTAATAGTAGTTGGCCCATACCCTGAGTCATTATCTTTCATAACTTCTAAAATAACTTCCTTGTTTTCCTCTTCTTTAATTTCAGTAATAATATTAATTTCTTCTTTTGGTATTTCAGGAATGATAACTTCTTTAGTTTCTTCGATAATTTCAACTTCTGATGTAACATCATTAAACTTGGTTGCAACAACAGTAACCTGAACACCATTTTCAAGGTTTGAATCTAAAATAACACCAAAAATTACATTTACATCAACAGCTGTTTGCTCTGTTACAAAGTTTGTAGCAGCATTTACTTCATCTAGTGTTGTATCATAACCTATTGTATAGTTAATTAAAATTGCCCCTGCTCCCTCAATAGATAAGCCTTCTACAAGAGGATTACTAATTGCAGCTTTAACAGCATCAAGAACTTTATTATCACCTGAACCATAACCAAGGCCAATTAAAGCTTCGCCTGATTCAAATAAAGTTGTCTTTACATCTGCAAAATCAATATTAACAAGTCCATCTCTCATAATTGCTTCAGAAATCCCCATAACTGATGACTTTAATACATCATCTGCTAATTTAAATGCCTCCAAAAAGCTAACATTTCCAGCTGTTTCAACAATTTTCTGATTACTGATTACAATTAATGAATCAACATTATCTTTTAAGTCATCAAGCCATAACTCAGCCATTGTCATCTTTCTTTTTCCTTCAAATCCAAAAGGCTTACTTACAACAGCAACAGTTAAAATACCAAGCTCTCTTGCAAGCTTAGCAACAACAGCAGCAGAACCAGTGCCTGTACCACCACCAAAACCTGCAGTAATAAAAACCATATCATGCTCGTCTAAAACATTTTTAATTTTATCTTCATCGTCCTCAGCTGCTGCTTTTCCACATTCAGGTTTAGCACCACATCCAAGACCTCTTCTTGTTCTTTCTCCAATTTGAATACGAACAGATGCTTTATTTCTTGACAATGCCTGACTATCTGTATTAACAACAGCAAAGTCAACAAATTCAACCTCTCCCGACTCAATCATAGTATTTACAGCATTACCACCTGCACCACCACAGCCTATAACTAATATTTTTGCATCGTTAATTGGTTCTAAGTCTAACATTGTTACCATAATTCCTCCTTAATGACAAAATAGTTTTAAACTTTATCCATTATATAAATCAAGTTTTTTTTAGATAAAAAAATAAAAAAACTTAAAGTAAAAGATTAACTTAAAGATGTAAAATAAAAGCAAAATAAAAACTAACAAGTAATAACAATGAATTACATATAAAATAAAAATTAATTTCACTTACTTAATAAGCACTACTTAATAAGTTGATTTAATAAGTTAAAAAAAATCTATAAAAAAAATAAAAAAAATTAATATTTCAGGCACAGTATTACGATATCACTAGTAGGCTTTTATTTTATATTACTAAAGGAGGTATTATGAAAACTTTAATCGTACTATTGTTGTTATTTACAACAGCAATTTTTGCTCAAAATAAAACAGAGATGATGGAAACAACAGAAAATGAAACAGTTTCTAAAAACTTAAATACAGACTTTAGGTTTCATTCTCAAATTTTCTTTAATTATTCATATACTAAAGAAGAACAAGGATTTAATTTACATAATAATAGATTTTATTTTGGTTTCAAAAAAAATATTAATAAAATATTTTCAGCAAGATTTACTCTTGATGTAGGTAAAAATGCAATGGAGAGATATGGTGCATTTATGAAATATGGATATTTAAAAGCACAATTTACAAAAGAGCTATCTCTTACAATGGGGATTTTCTTAAATCCTATACATGGATTTTCAAATAAATTTTGGGGTCATAGATATATTACATCTGCTTATGGTGGAAGCTATTGGAATGCTGTACCACAAGGGGTTATATTAGATTATAATATGGGAAAATTATTAAAAGCCTCATTATTATTCACTAATGGTAGTGGTTATAAATTCGTTGGAGATAATGATAAAGATAAAGATATTGCTATAGTTTTAATATCAAATCCAATAGAAGGTCTTGATATTGCTCTACATGTAAAATATATTATTCCAATTCATGATGATTCAGAAGCAACAACACAAGGTACTGCATTTTTAGGGTATTCTATGAAATTTTTCAAATTAGGATATCAGTTTTTATTTAAATCAACAAAAGCAAATAAAGTTATAGGTGAAGACTCTAAAACAATTACTTCTATGGGACATGTTATTTATGCAAGAATTATGCCATTAAAGGAATATGAAGTATTTGGCTCCTTTTTAATGAATGATCCAGATACAGATGCAGACAAAGACAAAGACTTTAAAGCTATAGGTGGCCTTGAATACAAATATTCAAAAGGATTAAAGTTTGCTGGTTCATACGAAACTAAATGGTCAGATAAAGAAAATGCAGAAGGTAAAACAGAAGACCCTGAATTTACAATATGGCTATCTTCTTATGTAAATTTTTAATATTAAATATTTAAACAAGAATTGGAGATAACTTTAAAATAATTCCTAAAAAACAACTTAATATCACCTCCCTCTTTCCAAATAAAAATAGGCTCCATAAAATCAGGCCAGTTTTCTCCAGTAGTTTTATGCCTGAATATTTCACCTGCAATTAAAGAGATAAACATATCATGAGTTATAAATAGTGAAATACCATTTTTATTTTCAATTTTCTCAGTAACTAAATTTATAAATTTATAAACACTAGCCTCAATATTATTTAAACCAACAATTTTTTTTCTTTCATAAGCAAGATCAAGCAACGCAAGCATTCCATTAGTCATATAAAACTCAGACATCTTTTTAAAATCATTTATAAAAATATCATCACCAGCAAGAGCATTTAATTTCTCTATTTGAATATTATGATTATTAGCTCCTTTTAATATATTTTCTCCCGTATCAATACACCTTTCAACATAAGAACTATATACATTTAATATTTTATCTCTCATGTATTCAGAACCTAATTTCAAAGCAGATTTACGCCCATCTTCAGTCAAAGAAACATCAAGACCAACTTCACCTCTTTTAATATCAAATCTTTCTGCATGCCTCATGATTATAGCAACAGGAGTGTTTTGAGGAATAACCTTTAACCCATCCATATAAGATTTAGGAATTGTAATCATATTTATCCTTATAAAACATTTTTTAAAATAAATTTTGAAAAATCTTTGGGTAATTTTGCCTTAAATGAAAAAAACAGATCTCTTCTTTCATCATAGAACGACAATTTGTATGCATGAAGTAAGTGATGACTAACCTTTAAGGTATTAAGCATCTTATCAGTCAATCCCTTTTCAACAAATTCATCAAAAATCATTTCATCTACACCATATATTTTATCACCAATAATATAATTTCCATAATGTGATAAGTGAACTCTAATTTGATGTTGACGCCCTGTTTTTAACAATGCTTCTACAAGTGCATATTCTTTATATTGCTTTATTAAGGTAAACTCAGTATGACTAATTACCCCATCATCTGCTAACCCTTGTTTTATTCTTATTTTAGAATTTCTATCAAGACCTAAATTAAATTTAATGGTAAAATACTTGTCTTTTACTTTTCCATTTACAAGAGCAAGATATCTTTTTTCAACATTTCGATGACTTATTTTTTTTGTTAAAAATGCTGCCATTTCTTTATTTTTTGCAAGTAAAATTAAACCTGATGTCTCCTTGTCTAAACGATGAACAAGCCTTAAATTTTTATAATTATATTTTTCCTCAAGAATTTGTAACATTGTACCAGACTGATATGCAGAATTAGGATGAACAGGAATTACCGGAGGCTTATTTACTACAAGTAATTCATCATCTTCATAAATTATTTCAATATCTATCTTCGAAATATCAATATATGGTTCTTCCTTATAATAAACTCTTGTTAAAACATCATTTGAATAAAGCTTATTACCCTTTTTTATTGTTTTTCCATTTCTTAAAAACTCACCATTTTCAATATATAAGTTTAATTCATTTATTGAATACCATGGCATCTTAATTTTTAAATATCTATCCAACCTGTATTTATTATATAAGGGAAGTATTTCATAACTTACTTTATGTAGATATCTCTTTTTATTTCTTATAATAGTAAAGCTCATGATAATCTAAAAATTATCGGGTTGTTTCTGAATAGTTTGAATAAGTACTATCATAATCTTTCGAAAAGCTACCTTTATTCTCAATTTCATCGTCAGTATTAATTTCTAATTTTTCAGTATTTAGAAGATCCATAGTTCCTGAATCTCTCATTGATGCATAAGATATAAAAAAATATGAAAATAAAGAAAATACAATTACAGCAGTAACCAATACTATTGGATTATAAAAAATAGTTGTAGAATTAAGCTCTTTACCTATTTTAGTGCTTTCTTTATTTTGAAATTCAAAAAATTTATTAAATATATCATCTGGTGATTCTCCTAACTCTGCAATATATGACTTAATATAAGACCTTACAAAGATTTCAGATAAACCAATAGATTCAATATTACCATTCTCAATATTCATAATATTTATTGCAGTTATTTTTAAAGCACTTGCAATTTCATCAACTGTTTTCCCTTTAGCTTCTCTTCTTTTTTTTAGATAAGCACCTAATTTTTTACTTTCATCTGACATATTATTCTTCCAATAAATTTATATAGTGTTTACATTTATTAACTAATCTTTTATTTGAATTAATTTGAGCCTCTTTTACACATAAATTTAAGCTCTCTTTTGAGTCTTTATATTTTTTATACTGCATATAAAGCAAACCTAAGTTAAAATATTCATGAGCCTTATCATTACAGTATTTCAAGGTGTTTTGATAATTTAACTCTGCATTATCGAAATCATTATGAGAACTATATATTTTACCTAAAAGCTGATATGGAATACATTGTCTGGAATTTTTAGAAAGAGAACGAGTTAATGCTTTAACAGCCTTTTTCTCTTTTCCCATTATAATATATGCTTTTCCTAGATTAGTATATGCAATCCAAGGTGTTTTATATGTTAAATTATCAAGAGCCTTATTAAACTGTATTACAGCTTTATCAAACTCTTCTTTTTCACTATACACAATTCCAAGATGATTATAAGCTTCAGAATAAGTAGAATCTATTTCTATTGCTCTTTTAAAGCTTTTAATCGCTCTATCCTCTTTTCCATCATATAAATAGGTTAAACCCAGTAAATTATGCAAATCTTTGTTTTCTGAGTCTAATTTAATTGCCTTAAAAAGATTTTCATAAGCAACAGGATAATTCTTTCTTCTAATTGCATTAATTGCTAAATTTATATATGAGTCAACCCGCTTTTTCTTGTTTCCTTCAGCTTCCAGCTCCTGAGAAGTTTTTGGTTTATCTATCAGAGTACTTCTATCTTTTACACATCCAATAAATAAAAAACTAAAAAGAAGTAAGAAAATTAATAATTTCATTGCTATCCTCATCACTGTAAAT
>Ga0256827_10000470_pt1 | contig 25037 bp, 26 predicted proteins | sample CV84metaG_FD_185977 | JGI IMG/M metagenome (GOLD analysis project Ga0256827, IMG submission 185977) | Hydrothermal vent microbial communities from East Pacific Rise, Pacific Ocean - CV84 | ecosystem: Environmental > Aquatic > Marine > Hydrothermal vents | place: Pacific Ocean: East Pacific Rise...
GCTTTTTAAGCTTAACTGCTTTTAATGTATGCATACTTTATACTCTCTTGTATCTGATGATTTTTTTTCTATATCTATGCTCATAATATCTATACCAACAGATGTCAGTATCTCTATTAATTCATCGTCACCCCATTCCACGAAGTGAATTCCATCTTTTTCCAACTCTTCTAACATTCCCAAAGATATAAAATGTTCTAGTCCATGATTGTAAACATCATAGTGAAATATATCTTTATCATAACACTGTTGAAGAGAAAAAGTGGGTGAAGTAACCTCATCCCTAACGCCAATATATCCTGCGAAACTCTTTACAAGAGTAGTTTTTCCAGCTGCCAAATCACCACGAAGCACAATAACTCCACTTTTAAATTCATCAACTATGTACTTTAAGAGAGGTTCCAACTCTCCTAACGCCAATATAAATGTTTTCATAATTTATTTGATATCTCTATAATCTGTTTTAGTTTTTTCTGTGCCCTTTTCTTTGCTATAGCCTCTCTTGCCATCTCTAAACCATCTTGCATATCCCTTGCTATTGCATCTACCATAAGTGCTGCAGCAGTATTTATAAGGACTATATCTCTTTGTGCATCTGTAGAATTTTGTTCAAATATATCCACAAGTATTTTTGCATTTTCTTTTGCATCTCCACCAATTATAGAATTTATAGGCATCTTTTTTATACCGTATTCTTGAGGGTCTATCTCAAACTCATGAATAATTCCATCTCTTAACTGTGAAGCATAAGTAATATCAGATATACTTATCTCATCCATCCCTTCATTTGAGCTTACAACCATAGCTGATGTAGCACCATTTATCTCTAATGCTTCTAACATTTTAGGTACAAAAGCTTTATCAAAAACACCAAGCATAGATTTTGTAACACTTGCAGGATTTGTAAGTGGTCCAAGTATATTGAAGATAGTTTTATCTGGTATGGTTTTTCTAACAGGCATTATAAACTTCATAGCTGGATGATGATTTTGAGCGAACATAAACGTAAACCCACTTTCACCCAAAAGTTTTGCACTATCCTCTATACTAAGATCAAGTCTAACACCAAGAGCCTCAAACATATCTGCACTTCCACTTTTTGAAGTAACTGAACGACTACCATGTTTAGCAACACTAACACCACAAGAAGCAACAAGTATTGCAACTGTTGAAGATATATTAAATGAGCCTATTTTATCTCCACCAGTACCAACTATATCCATAGATCTAAGTCTTATCTCATCATCTATCGGTAAAGGTAAAGCAAAACTTCTCATAACTTCTGAGGCTGCAGCTATAACATTTACTGATGTATATTTATCAAGTTTTAACTCAACTAAAAATTCTCTCATTTGAGTATCATTCATCTCTGCATTAAACAACGACGTAAATTTTATTTTTGCTTCTTCATAAGTCATTTTATAATTCCTTTATATATTGATATTGTAAAGATTTTGGTGTAGATTTGGTTGCAGGAAGTTGCAAAACTTCATACTTTTTAGAACTATCAAGATAGTTTATAGTTATAACATCTCCAACATCTACATTTTTACTTGCTTTAACAACATTATCATTTATCATCACAACTTTATTTGCTAGCATATCTTGTGCAATAGAGCGACGTTTTGTTATATTTACTGAATTTAAAAATTTATCTATTCTCATTCTTTGGTTTTCCAAATAATTTTTCTTTATTGTAGGGAAATTAAACTGAAAGTTATGTAATAAAACATTTAAATATAAAAATTGGAATACTTTATGCTTTTTAAAAACCCATATGATACATTTTACATCACAAACTATGCAAGAGATCTTGGATATACTATCAAATAAGATATCTTCTATACAACCAAAAGAAACAATAGAATTTCAAGTTATAAACCCAGATCTTTATACAAGTATTTACTCAGGTAAAAAAATAAATCTAAATGATACAATATATACTTATAGAACATACAAAGCATGGTTTGAACTAGCACAATTACTAAAATGTAGCTTCCTAACGCCAATAATATCTCAAAATAGCAATTTTATAACTCTAAAATACAAAAAACTAAATCCTGATCTATCTTTTCACAATAAAATCACACAAGCAGAGGAAAAATATGGTTCAAATTCTATATTTGGTCAAATAAATAAAAATGAAGAACCATCTTTTATATATTATTATCAACAAGCACTTAAAAATATAACAATATCTAAAAGAAAAAGTATTCTAAACTTAGGTGTTAACAACGGTGATGAGTTTGAAGCTATACTAAACTTTTATAAAAATAACGATGATATAACTTTTACAGGTATAGATTACTGTAAGTCAGCTATCAAAGATGCAAAACAAAAATTTAAAAAATTTAAAAATATAAACTTTTATCAACATGATATAAATTATCTTGAAACTTTAGAACTAAAAAAATATGATCTTATTATAACTATAGGTACTTTACAAAGCTCAAACCTTGAATTTAATAAACTTCTTATGTCTATAGTACAAAACCAACTTAAAAAAGATGGAGCTATAATACTTGGATTTCCAAACTGTAGATGGATAGATGGAGAAATGATATATGGAGCGAAAGTAAAAAACTATCCTTTTTCGGAGATGGGCTTACTTTACAAAGATGTAATGTTTGCAAAAAAGTATTTACAACAAAAAAAATTCAGAGTTACTATAACAGGTAAAGAGTATATATTTTTAACAGCAACTTCCATAAGAAAATAAAAATTATTTTTTAACCTTTTTTAATATAATATTCATAGCATAAGTGATATACTTAAGTAAATTAAAAAAGGTTAAAAAAAATGTTATCACTTCCTGTTGAACGTAAATTACAATTTTTTAATGAATTGATGAAAAACTCCAATGTTGCTATATTAGTAGCAGATAAAAATCGTCGTAATATTTTTGTAAATCAAAGAAGCTGTGAAATGTTTGGTTATACAGAAGATGAACTTATAGGTCAATCTGCTTCAATCTTTCACATATCAGAAGATAGTTACAAAAGGTTTGGTGAATTAATACTTGATGCTGTTTTAAAAGGTAAAAAAGTTGGATTTGATTATCAATGGAAACGTAAGGATGGTTCTATATTTTGGGGACATATAGCAGGAAGTATTACAAAAGAAAGTGAAGAAGTTTTATGGACACTTTTTGATATCAACGATAGAATTGAAGCAGAAGAGATACAACAACGTAATCATGAACAAGCTCAAATAATAGAACAGATTAATGAAGCTGTAGTTATGGTAGATATCAACGGCATAATAACTAGCTGGAATAATGGTGCAAAAATATTAACTCAATATACAAGTGAAGAGATAATAGGCAAATCTGTCGAGATGCTATATCTTGAAAAAGATATACAAAACTACAAAGAAAGTGTACAAAATCTTTTCAAATATGGTCATAATAAAAGAGAAACAACTTTAAGAAAAAAAGATGGCTCTACAGTGGAGATACTATTGTCATCATCTGTTCTTAAAAATGAAGATGGTGAAATCACACATATGATAGGTTATGCACAAGATATAACACTTATAAAAAAAGCCCAAAAAAGAATTCTTCAAGCAGATATGTTTTATGCTCTAGTTGAAAATGCTTTTGTTGCTATTTATCTTGTACTTGATGGAAAATTTATATATACAAATAAAAAATTTCAAGATATATTTGGTTATACAGAAGAGGAGATGCAAAATAAAGACACCCAAGATTTAATATATCATGAAGATATAGAACTTGTAAAAACAAATCTAAAAGAGAGAAAGGATACAGTTGGCTTAGGATTTGAATACGCTTTTAGAGGCCTAAAAAAATCTGGTCAAATATTAGATGCGCATGTTTACGGATCTTCTCTCATACTTGATGAAAACAAAGTAGCTATTATAGGGACACTTACTGATGAAACAGAAAAAAATATAGCTAAAAAGCAACTTGAAATTTTAGCAAATCAAGACACACTTACAGAACTTTTTAATAGGAACTATTTTAATACACAATTAGGTTGCACACTCGCTCTTGCACAAAAAGAAAATCATAAACTGGCTCTAATACTTTTTGATATAGATAATTTTAAACGTGTAAATGATTCTTTGGGACATTTAGCTGGAGATATGATTATACAAGAAACAGCAAAACGTATCTCTAAAATTTTAAGAAAAAGTGACACTTTCTTTCGTATAGGTGGAGATGAATTTACAATTATTGTGGAGAATTATCAAAATAAAAGTGAATTAAGTGCACTAGTATCTCGTATATCTTCTATAATGAGTGAAAGTATAGAGATTGAAAACATTGCATTTCATATCTCTTTAAGTATAGGAATTTCACTATTTCCTGAAAATGCACAAACGACAGTAACACTTCAAAAAACAGCTGATTTAGCGATGTATGAAGCAAAAAGTAAAGGAAAAAACAACTCTGTATTTTACACAGAAGACAATATAGAAAGATTAAACAAAGCACACTTAGAAGATGAGCTATTTCAAGCATACAAAAATGGAGAATTTGAACTATATCTTCAAGCACAAATCTTATCTAAAGATGAAAAACTACTTGGGGCCGAAGCGTTAGTCAGATGGAATCATCCACAAAAAGGTATCATTCTTCCTGAAGTATTTTTATCTTTAGCAGAAGAAGTTGGACTCTTATATAAAATAGACCTTTTTATGTTAAAAAATGCGTTAAAAATTATACATAAATACAATAAATCTACACAAGAAACTTTCCAAATATCTGTAAATATTTCAAATGCTCTTTTTATGCATCAAATGTTTATCTCTAATGTTGAAAAAATAGTAGAAGAGTATAAAGAAGATGTAAAATATATAGAATTGGAATTAACAGAAAATATAACAATGAAAAATGAAAACTACTCAAAAGAGGTGATACAAAAACTTAAATTTTTAGGCTTTAAAATCTCTATAGATGATTTTGGAACAGGATATTCATCACTAAGTCATCTAAAAATGTTAAAGATAAATGAATTAAAAATAGATAAATCATTTATAGATGATATATCTACAAATAATACTGATAAATCTATAGTTAAGGCTATAGTTGAGATGAGTAAAGCACTATCCCTAAAAAGTGTTGCTGAAGGTGTTGAAAGTCAAGAACAACTAGATATACTAAAAGATATGGGATGTAATATAATACAAGGATACTATTTCTCAAAACCACTATCAATCGGCGAGTTTGAAGACAGATGGTTTAAAAAGATAAATCTTTAAATTATATTTCTATATACTTTAAAAGCTAGTTTATCTATCAAATCATCATAACTTGTATAATTTGAAACTAATTCATCTGCTCTAAGTTTTAAAACAGAAAACTGTTTTTTATGTTTCATATCAATATTTATAGATGGTAATTTTTCTATCATAGATAAATTATCTAACTTAGAAAAATCAAGTACACAATCAAAAGATGATAAATCAATAAGCATATCTGGTGCTATTCTATTTATATCTGGATTATGCAACTCCACTTCATTTGTAAAATCCATCAATGCTTCAAGATTATCATTGTAATAACTAAGCTCAAAGCCACAAGCTAAAAAGGAGAAGGCCTTTGCATAATGACTAACGCCAATAAGTGCTATCTTAGATACTCCCATATCCTTTAAATGTTCAGTTAAAACTCTTATACTAAAAATGTCACCTCTTAACTTTTCATTCTCTTTATATACGATATCACACATTCCACTTCTTTTTACTATAGAGGATGCTTCATCTAACATATCTACAACTTTATCTACGTACTCACCAGATATTACAGCACCATTAACATGCGATTTTTTCATATTTGTTATAGTAAAATATAGATCATCTTCACGTATATTCATAGGTATCATCATAGCATCAACACTATTTTGTTTAAACAATTTATTTATTACTGATGAAAATCTACTTACACCAGCTTCTTCACCTATATAACCAAAAAGTATCGTTTCTTTTGATATTTGATTTGATTCATTCATCATCTTATAATTATTCCTTTATTCCCCAAAGCTCTCTTGCTTCTTCCTCTTCTATCTGACATCTTTTACAAAGCTTATCATCTGAATTTGTACTAAAAATCATATTACATTCATCACATCTTCTTACATTAAAAGATATAAGATTTTGAACAGTTGGAGCAAAAAATTCTTTTATATCATAAGATGAAGAGATAGAGATAGCATCACTCTCACAAACATCATGACATATATGACATTTTATACATAAAAATGGATCAAAATCTATCTTTGAATTTTTTATATCAGAAGTCAATGCACCTGTTGGACAAACTCTATAGCACATCTGACAAGCTGTACAAGCATCTTTATCTAGAATTTTTTGAGATGTAAAACTTACTTCATCAGCATCTATAATATGAAATTGTGATGGCATTTGAACTCTTTTTATAGCAGTAAAAAACACCTTTCTTTTCTCAGGAATTCTTTTCTTTTTTAAAAGTGCTATATCTGTTTTTTCTAAAGTATGCTCAATTAATTCATCACTTGCTTTTTTTACTTCAGACTCAAAACTATTTTTTATACTGCCAACAGTTTTTAAATTTATAGCACTCAAAAATCTACGTCTATCACTCTCTTTTATCTCTGATTCAAAACAGATATTTTCAAGTTTTATTTCTGTTTTATTTTCCATAGCTTCAAGTATATAAGTTGCTTCTTCATGATTTTCTAGTATCTTTTTATAACAAGTAGATGCTATTTCACAACTATTACAATATCCTATATCCAAAACTATCTCTTTTTTCAAAACAGCTATAGAGATAAGATGCTCAACACTCAAAGCCGCTATACAAGGTACATTTTTTTTGCAAGATATAAGCTTCTCTTCACTTTGAATAAAATCAAAGAAAAAATTTGTTGAATTAAAGTTCTCTAACGCCAATGCCTCATTTGGACATACTGCATCACATGCACCACAACCAACACAAGAAGAAAAATTTATAGCAGGTAATGGATTTGTCTCACCTATAGCTATAGCATTTGTTGGACATATAACTTCACACTTGTTACATTCACTATCTACACTAAGTGATCGGATACATCTACTTGCATCAAGATTGATTATAGACATCTATTTATTCTCTTTATTTATATTTTCATTATATATAGATAAAGATGGAAATGCAAATTCTAAATTATTATCTTCTATTATCTTAATAATCTTATGCATAATATCCTCTTTAGTTTCTAACCATTCAGACCAAACTACAGATTGAGAGAAACAATATACAAGTATATTTATACTAGAATCAGAAAAACTATCAAGATGCACTAAAAGAGTGTTTTTTATACCTTCTAAGTCATCTTTAGATACAAGTTTTGCTATATTTTTTCTTCTTTTATACTCATACTTTGTTTTTTTTGTAGCTATTAAAGGATGATCTTCAAGCATCTTTCTTATCTGATTTACAGCATTTTGAATATCTTCACTTTTAGAATCATACTTAACACCTATCTGCATTTTTATACGTCTACCAAGTGTTCTTTTATTCCAATTTTTAACATCTTTAGATGCAAATGTTCCATTTGGTATAGCTATTAGAGCATTATCAAAAGTTCTTATAGTAGTCACCCTAAGTCCTATCTCTACAACAACACCTTCTTGACCATCTATCTCTATCCAGTCTCCTTGTGAAAACACATCAGAAAAAAGTATAGATAATGTTCCAAAAAAGTTACTTATAGTATCTTTAGCAGCAAAAGCAACAGCGAAACCACCTATACCAAGACCAGATAAAACAGCAGTAAGATTTACCCCTGCAAAATATAAAATAAATAATAATCCAATAATTAAAATAATAAAATTTAGTATTTTTATACCAACATTTATAAGATCATTTTTTATATAACTATCCTGTGATCTCACCTCTTGAAGTTTTATAGATGCAACAGTATTTACAATTCTATAAGTAATAAAAGTCAAATAAGTAACATATGCTATATTAAACAGCTTAGAAACCACATCTATACCACTAAAATCATTATAAACATAAACTATCATATCTATATTTATTATGATAATGATGATCTCAATATATTTTCTTATACTTTCAAGTATATCATGTGAATATTTTTGTAAAGCATCTATTTTTAATATATATCTTTCAAGTGCTACATATACAACTTTTCTAAAAAAGTAGATAACTATTATAAGAAAAAAGATAATCAACAACTTAACTACACTTAAGCCATATTCTTCTAATATAGGGTTTAACATATCTACTATAGGTATAGAATTAATATATACTGCAAAAGATATAAGATGATATTTTGAATACTTATTTAACCTATACATCTTATTTTTATACTTATAAACATAAGTTACTATCTCAAGATTAAGATCTTTTAATGCATAGTATATTTTTATATTTTCTTGTGCTGCTTGTATCACGGAAGAGTTAGAGTTTAACTCTAATATATCTTTATAATCATCTGTATAAAACTGTTCATTACGTTTCTTAAACTCTTTTACATGCTGATCTAGCTTTAACTCAAATTCTTTTATTGTACCAACAGATAAAGAGCTTAAAACATCTCTTATAAACTGGTCTTGACTCTTGACAATTAAATAAGATTTTACTTTTATATCATCTCTTATAACAGCATAAGTATTACCAGCTCTTTTGTTGATAGAGATAATTTTTTTAAGAGCAAATATCTCTTTTGTATACTTATTTTCATTATTAAGATATACCTGCTGATGGGTAAGAACATTATCTATAGCTTCTCTAAAGATTCTATCCTCTTCATCTAGAAGTGTTTCAATCTCTTCATTTGTAATATTGTTTTCATTTATTTTTAAGATAATATTTATCTGTTTATCTACAAGAGGAGAATATATAACATCCGCTTGTAATGTACTATATACAAAGAATCCAAGAAGTATAGTAAATATTTTAAGTATTGAAATAAAAAATCCTTTATATACCTTCAGCTATCATAGCATCAGCAACTTTTTTAAATCCAGCTATATTTGCACCATCCACATAGTTACCTTCTACACCATAATCCTTAGCAGTTAAAGCGACACGTTTACAAATCATTTGCATAGTCTCTTTTAGTTTTTCATCAACTTTTTCAAAACTCCATCTACTCATAGCAGCATTTTGACTCATCTCAAATTCACTAACAGCAACGCCACCAGCATTTGCTGCCTTTGCAGGAGCAAAACATAAACCATGACTTTGTATAGCATTTATAGCTTCTGGAGTTGATGGCATATTCGCACCCTCTGTTACTGATTCACAACCATTTGAGATAAGATTTTGTGCATCTAACTCTGTAAGTTCATTTTGTGTAGCACATGGAAATGCTGCATAACAAGGAATATCCCAAACAGCATGTCCACCCTCTGGGTATTCAGAAACAGGAATATATTTTGCACTTTCATGAGTCTTTATATACTCTTCTAAAGATGCACGGCGATTTAGTTTTATATCTTTTAAGAGTGATAAATCAACACCACGAGCATCATATATAGTTCCTCTTGAATCTGAACAAGTAACAGGTGTTGCTCCAAGATGTTGTAGTTTTTCTATGGCATGAAGTGCAACATTTCCAGCACCACTTACAGTACAAACTTTTCCTTCTAAAGACTCTTTGCCCTCCATCTCAAGCATAGTTTCTGTAAAATAAACAGCTCCATAACCTGTAGCTTCTGGACGCATTAATGAACCACCAAAAAAGAAAGGTTTTCCAGTTAGAACACCCTCAAAAGATGAAGTGATCTTTTTGTACTCACCAAAAAGATACCCTATCTCACGACCACCAACGCCAATATCACCAGCTGGAACATCTATACGTGGTCCTATATATTTATGAAGTTCAGTCATAAACGCAGAACAAAATTTCATAACTTCAAAATCACTTTTACCCTTAGGATCAAAATCACTACCACCTTTACCACCACCAATAGGTAAACCAGTAAGAGAATTTTTAAGAATTTGTTCAAAACCTAAGAATTTTAAAATTCCTTCATTAACAGTAGGATGAAAACGAAGTCCACCTTTATATGGTCCAAGAGCATTATTAAACTGTACTCGAAAACCTGTATTTACTTGTATTTTATTATCATCATTAAGCCATGCTACTTTAAACTTTATGATTCTATCAGGAACAACTAAACGTTCAAGTATTGCATGTTTTATATATCTATCGTCTGATTCTAGAAGTGGGGCTATAGAGTATATAACCTCTTCCATTGCTTGGTAAAAAACTTTGTTTTCTGCACAATTTCCACTCTCAAACTTTTTTATCTCTGTTTCTGCTATTGACATCTATTTTAATCCTTGTTTTATCATCATTCTTCTTAAGTATGCTATTTTACTCTGTAAAGGTAAATCCTTAGGACATACATCTTCACAACCAAGTAAAGTCATACACCCAAACACACCATCCTCATCACCTATCATCTCATAATATTCTTCATCATCCCGCTTATCTCTAGGATCAAGATGATAACGAGCAACTTTGTTTAATCCAACTGCTCCAACAAAATCTGGTCTCATCTGAATAGTACCACATCCAGCAACACAACATCCACACTCTACACAACGATCAAGCTCATAAATTTCATCTGCAAGTTCTGGTTCCATTCTCTCTTCAAGTTTATCCACTTGAAGTTCATTCTCTTTATCATGTATCCATGTTTCAAGTCTTTCATTTAAACCTCTCATCCACTTACCTGTGTATATAGAAAGATCTCCTATAAGTTCAAAAAGAGGTAAAGGTGCAAGAGTTATATTTTCGCCAAGTTTTTTTGTTAAAGTTCTACATGCAAGAGTTGGCTTACCATTTACAAGCATAGAACAACTTCCACATATACCAGCACGACAAACAAAATCAAACTTTAAAGAGTTATCATGATGTTCACGTATCTCATTTAATGCAACAAACAGTGTCATACCATCTGCTTCTTCTACTTCAAATGTTTCCATATGTGGAAAGTCTTCTGGATCATTTGGATCAAAACGAAGTATACTTATCTTTAGAATTCTATTTTTATTTTCACTCATATATTTTCTCCAAATCTTTCATTTATACCACGATATTTTTTAGGTAATTTATCCTTAAAAGGCATAAGTACATTTTGTATATGAAACCTATCTGCACCCTCTGCTTCTAAATGTTTTCTTATCATATCTACTGTTGATTGTCTATGTGCTGTATCTTTATTATGATCTGTTAAGTCCTTACCATAACCACGAAAGCCAGGAGGCATTTCCATTGTATTTATATCTATATCTTCATAAGTAACTGTTGGTAAAGTATCATCCTCTTTTACCCATGACGTTATAGTTCTTTTTAACCAGTTTTCATCATCACGCCTTGGAAAATCTTCCCTTGAATGCGCTCCCCTACTTTCAGTTCTAAGTAATGCTCCATAAGCCACACAAAGTGCTACTTTTAACATCTTTTGAGTTCTGTAAGCATTTTCTAGTGCTGGATTAGCTGCATGAGATTTTGAACGAAAAACTTCTATGCTTTTAGAGCGTTTATAAAGCTCTTCTAACTCATCTACAGCCTCTTTAAGATCATCTCCATTTCTAAAGATACCAACCTTATCCATCATAATCTCTTCCATACGACGACGAAGCACATAAGCATCTTCACCATTTTCTCTACTTAAAAGTGCATCTATCTTCTCTTGTTCCTTATGTACAAACTTAGCAACATTTGCTGTATGTATACTTAGATGACTCTCTGGAGATTCAAGATAATCACTGATATACTCAGCCACAAGCATACCACTTACAACAGTTTCACTTACAGAGTTACCACCCAGACGGTTAAAACCATGAAGATCCCAGCAAGCAGCTTCTCCACATGAGTAAAGCCCTTTTAGAGTTTGACTCTCGCCAGTATACTTAGTTCTTATACCACCCATAGAGTAGTGTTGAGTTGGACGTACAGGTATCCACTCTTTGGCTGGATCTATACCTAAAAAGTTTTCACATATCTCTTTTACTTCACGAAGATTTTTCTCTATATGTTCACGACCAAGTATCGTTATATCCAACCACAGATGATCACCATAACGGCTTTTTACACCCTTACCTTTTCTCATATGTTCAGTCATACGACGAGATACAACATCACGAGAAGCAAGCTCTTTTTTCTCAGGTTCATAATCAGGCATAAATCTATAACCATCTTTATCTAAAAGAAGTCCACCATCACCACGACACCCCTCAGTAGTTAGGATACCAACAGGAACTATAGCTGTAGGGTGAAACTGTATAGCTTCCATATTGCCTAAAGTTGCTACACCTGTTTCTAGTGCTATAGCCTGACCTATACCTTGACAGATGATAGCATTTGTAGATACGCTATATATACGACCATACCCACCAGTAGCGATAGTTGTAGCACGACTTACATAAGCCACAAGTTCACCTGTCATAAGGTTTCTTGCTACTGCACCAAAACAACGACCATGCTCATGGATGAGACTTATAGCTTCTAGTCTTTCATGTATCTCTACTTTATCTTCATGAGCCTTATTATCCATAGCAAAAAGCATAGAGTGACCTGTTCCATCAGAAGTATAACAAGTTCTCCATTTTTTAGTACCACCAAAATCCCTTGCAGTTATAAGCCCATGAGCCTCATCTTTTTCTGTTATAGTAACTTTTTTTGCATTGATGATAGCTGTTCTATCTCCACGTTTTACACGAGTCCATGGAACACCCCAATGAGCAAGCTCACGTATAGCCTTTGGAGCACAATGCGTAAACATACGAGCTACAATTTGATCAGCACCCCAGTCACTACCTTTTATCGTATCACTAAAATGCACATCTTCATTATCACCTTCACCCATTTTTGAGTTTGCAAGTGAAGCCTGCATACCACCTTGAGCAGCAGCAGAATGGCTTCTTTTTGGTGGAACTAAAGTAAGAACTACTGCATCATGTCCACGCTCTTTTACACCAGTTGCGACACGAAGTCCAGCAAGTCCACCACCAATTATCAAAACATCCGTATATATAACTTTCATTAGTGTTCACCCACTTTTATAGTTTTTGATTGGTATTTCACTCCATCACTAAAATCATGATTCATACCTATAGATACATAAGTCGCAAGAGATGACAAACCTATAAGGATATATGCAAGTATCATAATTTTCATAAGAAGTTTAAATCTAGCACGAGAAACTTTTGTACTTTTCCCTTCCATAAAACCCCACTTTAACGCCAATCTATAAAGACCTATAAAAGCGTGTGATACAACAGAGAGTAGCAACATAAAATAAAGTGGACCCATCATATCATCCACAACACGACTAGATGAAGCATATGGACCAATTTGTGAAGGTTCACTCATCATTATATAAAGATGCACGCTACCTATAAAAAACATCATAAAACCAGTTATGACTTGTATTATCCACAAAGAGCTATCTTCATGTTTCATTCTAGTTGTATGTTCTTTTATAATTTTATATTGCTTATAGCTTGATGGAAATTTTCTTATAGCTATAGCTGCGTGAAGTATAAATATAGTAAATATAGCAGCAGCTAAAAATGAAATAATACCAGGGTATCTTTCACCAAAAAAGTAATATCCTTCAAACATTAATGTCACTTTATACATCATCTCATTTGATACAAGTATAGACGCCTCAAAAATTATATGACCAACTATAAAAACTGCTAAAATCAATCCTGTTAAACTCTGTAAAAAATCAAGTTTAGCTGGTGTTTTATCCATCTGTTTTTGCCTCATTTATACTCCAAAAAATTAAATGCTGCATTTTACAATAAATATGATAAAATTCTCTAAAAAAAGAGGTGTTTATTTTGACTTTTACTATAATCCATATGATCCATATATTTTCTGTACTTATATATGGTGGTTTTTTATTTGTAGATATATTATTTTTATCTAAAATGAAAGAGACTCTAAATGAAGAGGAACAAATAAAAGCTCGTGAAGCTATAATGATGCATGTAAGAAAAGTTGTTCCTTATGCTTTAATGGTTGCTGTAGCTTCAGGACTATATATGTTTTTCAATATTTTTGGAGAAATAAGTGATGATGGACTAAGCCGTTTTCAAATTATGCTAAGTATGAAAGCATTTTTAGGTTTATGGTTAGGATTTCGTGGAATAAATCAAAAACTTTTTGGGATAAATCCATGGGTATTTAAAAGCCATCTTTTCCCATTTATATTAGTTGTTATTATTGTATCTTTATCTCAATTGATGTATATATAACCCCATCTATAGATTTTAAAATAAATCTAAAATATCCTTTTATATAACTATTAAAAGGATATTTTATCTAACTCTAAAAAATATCACCAGCATACACACCAAAATATATAGTTCCAATAAATAAAATAAATTGTGCAACTGTGACTAATGAACCTTCATTAAACCTTTCTTTAACTTCAAGCTTATCAAAATAAATAGTTTTAATAATCCAAGCATAATACCCTACTGATAAAGCTGAGTTTAAAAGGGCAAAAAGAACTACATACCATAAACCAGCATCAACACCAGCATAAAACACAACAGCTTTTCCTAAAAAACCTGCGAGTAAAGGTATACCTGCAAGAGAAAAAAGCTGTATAGTAAAGAAAAATGAAAGAGTTATATTTTGTTTAGAAAAACCTTTTAAGTCTTCAAGAGTGGATATATCATACTGTTTTTTCATAGTATCTAACGCCAAAAATGCTGCTGTTTGCATAAATATATAAGCAATAGAAATATATAAAATCCCATCTTTTGCATATTGACTCTCAACGGCCATAAAAGCTATCATCATATAACCAGCATGAGCAATTGATGAATAAGAGAGTATCTTTGCTAAATTTTTTTGAAATAATGCTAAAAAATTACCAAGTGTCATAGTAAGAACTGCAACTATAGCTAAGAGAGTAACGCTAAGATTGAGTTCTAAGGCTAAAAAACTATCAAAGAAGTTAAAAGCAGATATAGCTACAACTGTTTTTGCAACGCCTGTTAAAATAGCTGCATGAGAGTGTCTAACTAAAGCATAAGTATCTGCTGCCCAAGCATGAAAAGGAACCACAGTAAGTTTATAAAAAACACCAGCTAACATCAAAAATAAACCTATTTTTTGAAATATAGTTACACTTGAACTTATCGGTTTTAAAAGATCTCCACCACCAATGACATAAAACATAACACCTAAAAATAGTATACCTGTTGCTAAAGCTGCTGCAATAAACATCTTTATAGCACCTTCTGCCTGTTCTTTTGTTTTTATATAACTAACTAAAACTATAGATATGATACTCAAAGCTTCAAACGATATCACAAAACTAAGAAGAGTTGAACTTTCTAAAAGTAAGATAGAAGCAGCTCCCAAGAAAAGTGTTTGAGTGATAGTTATATCCTCATCTTCATGTAGGACTAAAGCAACTAAAACTATTTCAAGTATCAATTCAAAAAGAGATATGCTACTATTTAGCTCAAAACCATGTAAAAATACACCCACAGAGTTTAAAGTATAAAAAGAAGCAATCCCTAACGCCAATAATGCAAAAGGTTTTAAAAATACACTTCTATGCAATGCAATACTCATAAGTGCCGCAAAAAATAAAATAACAAATGCACTTATCATAAAGCACCTCCTAAAAATTTATACTGTTCAAAAGCTGGATTTATAACATCAAACAACAAACTAGGGAAAAGTCCAAAGATAATAATCAAAATAGAAAATATAATCAATGCCAAAAATTCAATTGGATTCATTTTAAAATCTGTTTTTTCAACTATATCACTCATCTGAGCATATACAACTCTTCTAAATGTCCATATGATATATCCAGCTGCGACCATAGAACCTAATGCTATAAATACTATCCATAAAGAATAAGCTTTAATAGCACTTATAAGTATACTTAACTCACCAACAAACCCCATAGTTCCCGGCAATCCTAAAGCACCTAAACCAGCTAAAATAAATATAGCAGAAAGATAAGGAGCACGTTGCATAATTCCACCCATATCTTTCATATACCAAGATCCTGTTTTATGATGTATAAAACCTGCTATAAGAAAAAGAGGAGATATTATAAAAGCATGTCCCAACATCTCATAAACTGCACTAGACAATCCAGCATAACTTATAGTAGAAATAGCTATCACAACAAGACCCATATGAGATATAGAACTATATGCAACCATCTTTTTAAGATGTGTTTCATATATAGCCATAAAGCCGGCATAAAATAGTGTTATAACACCTAACGCCAATATCACCCATGCATACTGTTGAGATGTCTCTGGCAATAATAATATAACCATTCTTATCATAGCATATGCACCCATTTTCAATAAAACACCAGCCAAAAGTACAGATATAGGTGCTGGTGCTTGAACATGTGCATCTGGTAACCATGTGTGAAAAGGAAAGATTGGTATCTTAACAGCAAAACCTATAAACAGTAACCACCAAATAAGTACAGGTGATGCAAGAGTCACCTCTTTTATAACACTTATATCAAAACTTCCACTCTCTTTATAAATAAGAAAAAAAGCTAAAAGGATAAACATAGAAGCTACATGTGTATATAAAAAGAACTTTACAGCAGCATATATACGTCTATCTGAACCCCATATACCTACTAAAAAATACATAGGAACAAGTGTAAGCTCCCAAAATATAAAAAACCATAATAAGTTTGTACTTAAAAAAACACCAAAAATAGCACCAGAAAATGCTATAAGTAAATTAAAATACATTGCTTGATTTTTCATAGTCCAACTAGACAAACTTACAAGTATTAACAATAATGATGTTAAAACAAGCATAATTACACTAAGTTTATCAACCTGAAGTGTTAAGATAAAATCAAACTCTTTTACATTTAAATAACTACCAAGATTTAAATATCCACTACTTGGTAAACTAGAAAACAATGAAAGTGAGAAATCAAGTAAATAAATAAACAAGGCTATCGCTATATATTTACTTATACTACTATTTCCTCTTACAAAAAAAGATAAAACTATAGATAAAATTATAGGGATAAAAATCAACTCTACTGCACTCACATCACACCCCCTATCATAAGAACTACCATCAACAGTAACATTCCATATATCATAGCACTAGAATTATCCCCAACATATCCACTATGAGTTTTTCTAAAAATTTTAAAAATTTTACGGCTTAAAGAAACAACACCATTTACTATAGCATCTATTATATTTGTGTCTATCCAATTTATCATCTTAGCAAAAGCATCAACAATAACCTCTTTTGCAAAATAATGTATAAAAAACTCAACAAAATAACCATTAAAAAGAACTTTATGTATAGATCTCATCAAAGGCTGAGATACTACTTTCTTAGTGATATCTAATCTTTTAACATAATAAAAATAAACTAAAAATCCAAATAAAACTATAACACTAAGCAAACTAACAACAAGAGCTTCTACATGTGGTTCTTCAAAGACTTTTCCACTTACAAGTTCTGTTATATCTCCTTGAAAGAATCCCATCACAAATGTTAAGAATGCCATAATTGCAAGTGGCAAAACTATCCAAAAAAATGATGGTGCCTTGACTTTTTCATATAACACTTTATCTCTTGTTTCACCAGCAAATGTCAACATCCAAAGTCTACCTATATAAGCTACAGACAATACCCCAGCTATGATAGTTAAGGTAGATATAATCCCTGATGTTTGTGGATTTAACAATGATATAGCTATAATTGCATCTTTTGAATAAAACCCACTAAAAGGTGGTATGCCACTCAAACTTAAAGCACCCAATGCCATCACTATAGAAACACCTAACATTTTTTTAGAGTATCCACCAAATTTCCATATATCTTTTACATGTGATGCAGACATAATAATAGCTCCAGCACCCAAAAATAATAAAGCTTTAAAAACAGCATGATTTACCAAATGACTCATACCTGCAGCTAAACTACCAGCACCAAGACCTATAAAAGCCAAAGATAAATGAGACATAGTTGAATATGCAAGAACTTTTTTAAGTTCGGTTTGTACAAGTGCAGAAGTTGCACCAATAAAAGCACTTATAGCACCAAATGCAGCCACAACAATAAGAGCTTCACCCACAATATAAAAATCAAATAAGCGAGCAACTATATAAATACCACTATTTACCATAGTTGCACCATGTATAAGAGCTGAAACAGTTGTTGGACCTTCCATAGCACGCATTAACCATGGAAAAAGTGGAAATTGTCCAGACTTACCAATAGCAGCTATAAATATAAAAATAGATACCAAATAAATCATATCTTTATCTATATCCCCCGATAATGCCATCTCATTTAGATGAACTAAATCTAAAGAACCTGTAAGATAAAAAAGTATACCTATAGCACCAAAAAGAAAAACATCTCCAAATCTTGTAAATAAAAATGCACTCATACCAGCATCAGCAGGTGCAGTATTTTGATGCCAAAAAGATATAAGAAGATATGAAGCAAGCCCCATAAATTCCCAACCAACAAATAAAGAAACCATATCTTTTGCACTTACAAGCAGTATCATACCGCCTATAAAAAAGAGTACTTTAGAATAATAACGTGCTTGATCAGGATCATCACTCATATAATCATGAGCAAAATGTATATCTAAAAATCCAAGTCCAGTTGCAATAAGTAACATAACAAGTGATAAATTATCTATATAAATACCAAAAGGTATATTAAAATCACCAAGCATAAACCATGTCATAGGTATATCTATAGGTTGTTCGAAAGAAACATATAGTTTTAATGTTACAAAAAATAAGATAAATCCTATAATCTCTGCACTCCAAAATGCAAATTTTTTATCATACTTACCTAAAACAAATGTAAAAATAGCACCTATCATAGGTAACAGTAAAAGTATAAAAGTAATAGTATCCATAGCTATAACTCCTCACTTGAATTTAACTCATCTGGACTTACTACATTTGCTATTTTATTTGCTGCACCAAAAATAATAAGGCCGGCAGCTGCTTCTAAAGTAGCAAGAATCATTATCATATATGCCAACACTATATTTTGTGTAAATCCTAAATAATGAGCAGTTATAGCTAACATCATAATAATACTATTTAACAACATTTCCATAGAAAAAAAGATCCTCAAAAAATCACGTCTTGAACTAACGCCATAAAGCCCAAGTGCAAAAAGAGCAAATGCAAATACCATCTGTAACTCAAACATTTTTACCCCTTTTTGATTTAAGTACATTACTCATTTTAACTGTTCCATAAAGTAAAGAACTACCTATAAGAGCAAATATAATTACAAAATCACTAAATTTAGAAGAAAAAAGATTTATATCTTCAGTATTGGCGTTAGAGATCACTTCAAGTGTATCTAAATTACTAAAAAATAATATATTTAATGCTATAAAAACTAAAAATGAACCAAAAGCAGCAGACACACGTATTTTAGATTCAGGATAAGTAACCCCTATAATAGTAACACCAAAAAGCATTAAGACCATAATTCCACCCGTATATATAAATATCTGAAAAAGTCCAAGTAATTTTGCATCCAAAGATATATAATAAAGCCCTAAAATAAACATCATCAATATAAAACTTATAATTGATGGAACACTCTTCTTTATAACTAAAGACCCAATTGCCAAAAGCAAGGCCGCAACCAAAAGTACTATGTTCATTCTAAAACTCCTTTATTAAAGTTCGGTAATCCTGTTTCTTTTTTTTCTTTAGAAGATTCATCTTTTTTCTTTGCAGCAATTTCTGCAGCTTTTTTCTTTGCAAGCATCTCTTTTTTAACACGAGCAGCTTCCTCCTCTTCTAAACGGGCATCTATATAACTTTGTGGGATATCAACATTGACCCAAAAGTCATTTTGATCTTCGTGCCAACCACCACTAAGCATATCATATCTCCCACCACTAAGTAGTATAGATTTTTTAGGTTTAGTGGGACAAACATCTTCACAAAGTCCACAAAATATACATACAGAAAGATTTACTTCTGGTACAATATTTTGCTTTTTAAATGGTAAATGCTTCATAGTTATAGCATGAGTTGGACATATCTTATTACAAGAATCACAACCTATGCAAGTTTCATAATCAATTCTATGTTCACCCCTATATCTAGATGGATGATGCATAGCTTCATATCGAACATCTTTTGTCGCCGGTGACTTTGTAAGCAAAGCTTTTGCGACTCTTAGTGTTTTTTTCATTATATCTACTACTATCATCTCAAACCCCTGTAAAGAAAAGTGCTTTTGCTAAAAGTACCCATGCCAAATTTAACAGTGTTATAGGAACCATATATGTCCAAGAAAACTTTAGCATCTGAGTTAAAGTTATACGTGGAGTAGCTGCACGTATAGTCATCATAGCTAGTGCTATAAGTAACATTTTTACAAAAAACCAGATATATCCATCAAATCCAACACCCTTATAAGCACCCATAAATAAAACTGTAGCACCTGCAAACACTGCCATAAATTCTGAAAATTCTGCTAATTTTAATAAAAAATAATTTGTTCCACTATACTCAGTATAAAAACCATAAACTATCTCTTGTTCTGCATCTGGAATATTAAAAGGTGGTTGTTCCAAGATACCTAATAATGCTACAAAATAAAGTACAAATCCTGGGAAAAGTATCAAAAACGTAAAGAATGAACTCTGTTCAACTATACTAGAAAGATTCATCGTTGCAAAAAGCAATGCAGGTGATAATGCTGAGAGAAAAAATGATGTTTCCATAGATATAGATTGAGTAAGAATACGTATACCACCTAAAAATGAGTACTTATTATTTGAACCGAAACCTGTTAAAAAAAGTAAAAATGGTTCTATACCTACAAGTATTACTAATGCTAACACTCCATATTCAGTTGGAACAACAGCACCGCTATCCGTCCATGGAATAAATGCTGATGGTAACATAGCAACAACTAAAGCAAGTAATGGCATAATAGAAAATAGATAAGGATTAACACCTTTTGGCGTTATACTTTCTTTTGTAAGAAGTTTACTTAAATCAAAAAGAGTTTGATAACTACCACCAGCTCCATTGAATTTTGGACCAACTCTTTTATGTAAAGCTGCCATAAATTTTCTAAAAAACCAAAACAACCCAATAGTCCACACTAAAACATAAAGTAATCCAGGAAAAACTACTGCTTGTATAATAGTATCTATCATCTATCCAAATCCCCCTGACAAATATAAAGACTACCAAATATAAGTGGAATATCTGATAATGTCTGACCTTTTAATAAATGATTTAACATCATAGTATGATTAAAACTAGGTGCTCTCATTTTAAGTCTATATGGAGTTTTAGCTTTTTCATCTGTCACAAGATGCATAAGCACCTCTCCCCTAGCCCATTCAACACGACTTATAGATTCACCTTTTGGCAATTTTTTAGGAACTTTTACCATATGGTCTTTAGTTGGATTCATCTCACCAGCCTCTACAGCTCTTTTTATATGAAGTTTTGCCTGCTTAATAATTTTTACAGACTGTTTTAACTCTAAAAACAACATTTCAAACCTATCTTTTGCACTTCCATTATCTTTTGTTATATATTCTAAATCAAGCTCATCATATGCAGCATAAGGTTCATCTATCCTTATATCTGTTTTCACACCACTTGCACGAGCCACTATTCCACTAAGCCCATATTCATGTATATCATCACTGCTAAGTATACCTATCTTATTAGCACGAACCTTCATAGTAGGATTTTTAACAAATATCATCTCAACCTCATCTATAGATTCATCAAATTTATTTAAAGCTTTTTGAAGTTCATCAAACATACTCATATCTAAACCATAACGGACTCCTCCTGGTTCTATAGAAGCTGTTGCTATCCTTGCACCTGAATAAGATTCCAAGAAATCTAAAAAGAATTCTCTTGTATCCATATTCCACATTCCAAGTGTATGAAGTCCCATATTGTTAAAAAATCCACCAAGTCCCATAAAATGAGAAGATACACGTGCCACTTCACCAAGAAGTACTCTCATCCATTTAGCAAAAGGTGTTATTTCAACTCCAGCTATCTCCTCAACAGCCATAGAATAACCAACCATAGAATTTATATTATCCATAAAACAAAGTCTCTCAACTGCAACTATGGCGCCAACAAAATCTTTTTGAGTTACAAGATGCTCCAAGGCTCTCCAAACATAACCTATATCTGGATCAATACCTATAATATCTTCTCCATCACAATGAACTCTTAAACGAATAGGTCCACTAGCTGGATGTGTTGGACCCCAATTCAAGATAGTTTCAGAAGAATCAGTATCCAAATCAACTTCATTTTCCTCTTGCTCTTTTTTAAAAGCATTAACTATATTTTTAACATTTTCAACAGTATTTTTTTCATGTTCATCCCAATCAAAATCTTTCCTAAATGGATACTTACCTGCATAATCTTGACTTTTTATAATATCTCTTAAATCTGGATGATTTAAAAAATTAACTCCAAACATAGAGTAAGATTCTCTTTCATGCCATGATGCACTTGGAAATATTGGCGTTAGAGACTCTATTTCACACTTTTTAATATCACGAGGAAGATCTACTTTAAGCCAAACATTCCTTTTTGTATCTAAATCTTCAAAAAAATAATTTATCTCCATTACATCTTCATCTACAAAATCAGTTGGTGAAACTGTTGACAACGAACGCAATCCACCTGACTTTAATGCCTTAGATACAACTAAAAGGTCATCTTTGGTATTTAGTTTTACTTTTAACCAATTTTTCTTATAATCTTCTATATATGCAAGGTCAAAATTATCTAGTATGACTTTTATACTATCCATCTAAAACTCCATCTCTTTCCAAAGTCCACCTTGACTAGCTGCACTTGGTTCTTTATTTTTGATTTTTTGTTTAATCGCATCTAAGCCTTCTATAATAGCCTCAGGTTTTGGTGGACATCCAGCTATAAAAACATCAGCTGGAAGTATCTCTGTAGGATTTTTTATTACAGAAAGTGAATCATTATACGGTCCACCATCAAATGAACATGCGCCAAGAGCGACTACATACTTAGGTTCTGGCATCTGAGCATAAGTTCTTAAAAGTGCTGGAAGTATCTTTTTACTCACAAGACCTGTTATCATCAAAACATCAGCCTGACGTGGTGTTGGTGTTGGCATATAACCATAACGCTCCCAATCATATCTAGGACCCATAGCAGCAGCCATTTCTAATGAACAACATCCTGTACAAAAATGAGCCATCCATAATGACTCACTCTTAGCATAATCAAAAAAATCAAGTATTTTTAGCATCTATCTCTATCCTTTGGTGTTCTCTCATTGCTAATGTTAGTGCAATAGCTATAATAACAGCAAAAGTAGCAGCCATTATTGATGAATATTTATCCGTACCGTAAACAAACAGTGCAAAAAACAAACCAGTCATATCAGCTACTATAAACATAATAGCGTAAACAAAAAAACCAAAATTTGCTTTTTTTGGTGTTGATGAACTTGCTGGAAGTCCACATTCAAAATGTTCATTTTTAATATCGTTTGGTGCATATGGGGCCAAAGAAACACCTATTAAATAAAGAACAAAAACACTAATAGATACAGCTATCGTATAAGTAAAAAAAGTTTCTATCACTAATTGCCTCCGAATAGATTATATACTCATATAATAACACACAGTGGCTTAAAAACTTGATACCAACTTGTAATTATTTATATGATATAATTTTTGAAAATAAATTATGGAGAATAAATTATGGCTTATTTTAAAAAAGTTAAAGTTAAAGACAAATTATATGGTTTAGTCTTTGGAGCAGGTAAAGTTTCTCAAGTATTCGATGATTCTCACTATAAAATGATGGTAAAGTTTAAAAATGGTCATGAAGTGCCATATACGGAAGATGGTATACCTGGTTGGGGGAACTTCAAAAAACAAACTATCTTTTATAAAAAGGATATAGACTTAACAGATGTTGATTTTGCTCCTGTTACAAAAGTGCTAACACCAAAAAAAATTATAAAACTACGTGAAAAGGGGAAACTTGAAATTCGTTTACCATCAGGTATATGGACAGACTGTTCTAAATGTATAAAGTCATATATAGAAGATATGTTAGAATCAGAAAATTATCATCTTTTTAGAAAAAAAGCACAATAAAACATAGATCGTTTTTAACGATTATGTTGTATTAAAAATATATAAAGATTGAAATCATTCCCAATCTTTATATTTAGAATTTACATGTTTATCTTTTTTATATCTTTTAGCATTTTTACTTTTTTCAAGTTGATTTGAAGTATATAATATATCATCTTTTATATCATCTATATAAGTTTCTGATTCTTTGTAAGATATCATTTTTTTTACAAGTTTTTGCAAATCTTGAAGCTCACCCTTATATAAAGATATCTCTTCCACTCTATTTAATAACTTTAAACTATTATCAATTTTTTTATCATATCCATCATGTGATAATTCTGTAGAATTCATAAGATAAGATATAACACCCTTATGAAATCTTTCAAGTGCTCTTATATATCGAAGTCTATTTGAATTATCTATAGCTTTTTGAGATGCTGCCATTATTATCCTATTATTTATTTATTGTTACAATTATACAATTTAATTTTGGAGAATTATATGAAAAAAATTATTTTACTACTTAGTATGTTTACTGTATCACTTTTTGCCGATGTAAAAAACGAATATATATCTCAAAAGATACTAAATTCAAATATACCTATAGTAGATGTTAGGACACCTGGAGAATGGAAAGAAACAGGATTATTAAAAAATGCTATACCAATTATGTTTTTTAATATACAAGGAAAACCACTTGTAAACTCTTTCTTAAAAGAGTTGAATGCAAAAGTTGACACTAAAAAACCATTTGCTATTATATGTCATACAGGACAAAGAACTTCCATCATAGCACCATGGTTATCAAAAGAATTACATTATGATGTTACCAATTTAAAAGGTGGTATGGACTATGCAGTTAAAGCTGTAAAATTAAAAACATATCCATATAATAAATGAAAAACTTT
>Ga0256827_10000471_pt1 | contig 25032 bp, 19 predicted proteins | sample CV84metaG_FD_185977 | JGI IMG/M metagenome (GOLD analysis project Ga0256827, IMG submission 185977) | Hydrothermal vent microbial communities from East Pacific Rise, Pacific Ocean - CV84 | ecosystem: Environmental > Aquatic > Marine > Hydrothermal vents | place: Pacific Ocean: East Pacific Rise...
ATTTTTCAATGGTGTATCTGGCCGGGGGGATACCTCAGTGTAAATGCTTATTGAAAAATTAGATTATTCTGAATAAGGACTACTGTTTATCAAACTATACTGCTGTTGGAACTAAAAATACCAGAAACATTTTTTTAGTTGGTTGTTTAAACGGAAAAATAAAATAAATTTGTTTTGTATTGCATTATGTAAGAATTGAAACTTTTTACTTTTAAAAACGGTATAGTCAATAATATCTTGATTTTATGAAATTCATAATTGAATTAAACGAGACTATTACAATTACAGGTCTATTATTTTTTGCATATTTAATGAAGTGGAATAAGTATAGTATTTTAAATATATCATAATTATTTCCTCTATAAGTGGTTAAGGAAGTAACCCTTATGAAAATTGAGCAATCATAAAATGTTGTATTTGTAAATTAAAATCAGAGAAAGGGATTGAAGAATCGCAAAGAAAAAATAATTAGTAAAAATATACCAGATAATAAGAAACTAAACATAATTTCAAACATGGAAAAACAGAATAAATTAAGGATTATCAAGGATTATTCGAAGTTGAGTGATGAGTTAAAGGAACAAATCAAATTGGAATATCCGGAGGGGTACAGCCAGCATCTTATTGAATTTACAAATGCAAAAGGAGAATTAGTGAGTGCATTGCAGTTTGAATTGCCGGATAGAATATATTTGATAAAGATGTCGATAAAAACAGCTAATCAGATCATTCTTGATGATGATGATTATGATGATGACGGATTCCTGAAAGAAGATTCAAAAAAGCGGTTTGAAGATAAACAAACCGATATGGAAGACCTGCCTGAAATAGAAGATTTTTAAATTGAGAAGATCTGAGTTTTATTCAGTACTTTTTTGTTTGAGGATTAAATTACGATAAAGTGGTGCTGTTATTATCCTGTGCGATAGTAACAGCATTTTTTTGTCCTATAATTGAATATTTGTTTTATGGCTGCGTCTGAGAAGCGATGTTGAAAACTTATGCTGAATGGAAATTAAAGATTTTATGTTATTTTTAAACGGGTAAAAAAGAAATGAATAATTATGGTTCATAAAAGCTATTCTTTAGTTGTTGTTAAAAACGATAAACATATTAAATATTTTCTTGATCTTCCTGTTACTATCAACAAAAACGAAAAGTTTTGGATACGTCCCCTGGATGATGAAATAGAGAAAGTGTTTGACAGAAATAAAAATAAGCTTTTTAAAACCGGCGATGCAATACGATGGCTTCTTATAGATGATAACGACAAAGTGGTCGGCAGGATGGCTGCTTTTTTCGATAAACGAACGGCTGCTAAAAATGACCAGCCTACAGGAGGGATAGGTTTTTTTGAATGCATCAACGACAAGCAGGCGGCTCATATTCTTTTTGATGCAGGTAAAGAATGGCTTAGTGAAAGAGGGATGGAAGCAATGGATGGTCCGGTGAATTTTGGTGACAGGAATAATTTCTGGGGATGCCTTACCGATGGATTTGACAGAGAGCCGGTTTTTAACATGCCGTACAACCCAAGATATTACAAGGAGCTTTTCGAAAATTACGGATTTAAAAATTATTTCAATCAATATACATATCATATTGATACAAAAGGCGGTTTAAGATCTCCGGTTTTGAGAGAAAAAGGTAAAAGGTTGTTGAAGAACGAAGATTACACTTTTAGTACCATAAAAGGCATGAGTGATGATGAAATAGCAGATGCTTATGTCACTATATACAATAAAGCCTGGGCCCGGTTTCCGGGAGTGCCGAAAGTCAGGCGGCAGCATGCAAAGGCTATTCTTAATGCGGTGAAGCCTATACTCGATCACAGGACATTCATATACGGGTTTTACAGAGATGAGCCGGTGGTGTTTTACATCATGGTCCCCGATCTGAATCAGATGATCTATGATTTTAACGGCAAGATGAACCTATTCAACAAACTGAAGCTTCTTTATCGTTTAAAGATCGTGAAGAAGAGTACGCGGTTAATAGGGCTTATATTCGGGGTCGTTCCTGAACATCAGGGTAAAGGTGTGGAGTCGGCCATTTTGCTTCGTTTCGAAAGGGAGATCAGGGAAAAGGGATTCCCATACACTGATCTTGAAATGAACTGGATAGGTGATTTTAATCCTGTAATGATGAAATTTGTTCAGCAGATAGGCGGTAAAATACATAAAACTCATGTAACATACCGGTGCTTGTTTGACAGAAATAAAGAATTTAAGCGGGCGCGTAAGTCTATTTGACTTATTGATTGTCTGATATAAGAAACAGTATCTGTAAGAGTATGAAATTAAATAATAACATGTAATTGTTCAGCATATTCTAACTTTATGTAAATTTGGCATTAACTTTAGAGAAATCTAATTAAAATTATATTTAAATGAAAAATATAGCTGAAAAGGTGGTTAACTACAAGTGGCATGTACTTACTGCCATAGCCCTGATAACAGCTTTTTTTGTATACGAACTCCGGTACGTTCAAGTCGATTCCAATATAATCAATTCTCTTCCGGCGAATGACCCTGTTGTAAAACTTTTCAATGAGGTTGGGGCTGAATTTGGTGGTAATGAGATGGGAATGATACTGGTTGAGGCCGATGATGTACTGATGCCGCAAGTTCTTGACGATATAAAAACGATAACTGATACTCTCACGGGTATTGAAAGTGTTTTGTCTGTTACATCGCTCACAAATATGATGACTATAAATGTGGAGAATGATGATTTTCAGGTGCATAACCTGATCAACGAAAATAATTATCCAAGAACAAAACAACAAGCTGATTCGCTGAAGAAGGTAATTGCAAAGAACAACATGGTTTCAGGCAATATTATTTCAAAAGATGCTACGGCAACTATGATACTTTACACCATAAAGGACGGTACTGATGTCGATTCCCTTTCTACTGTTGTTATGGATAAGATAGATGCACTTAATATTAAAACAAAGCATTACTATGCAGGTGCACCTTTCCTTCGGAAATATGTTGACAGCATTGTTTCGTATGATCTTCGTACACTTATCCCTATTGCTTTCGTGGTTATAGCTTTGATCCTTTTTTTGAGTTTTCATTCGTCAAGAGGTATAATATTACCTCTACTTACGGCTGGATTGTCGATAATATGGGCACTTGGAATATTTACTATGATGGGATTGAAGCTATCGATGGTTTCGAACAATGTACCTATCATAATACTTGCTGTAGGGAGTGCTTATGCCATACATGTACTCAACAGGGTTAATCAATGCGAGGAAAAAGAAAAAAACAGGAAGATTGCTAAAGCTTATATGTTTATGATAATTCCTGTCAGCCTTACAGCACTTACAACAATGGTGGGATTTCTGTCGTTTGTCTTTGGGGCATATCTGAACATGATCAGGGACTTTGGTGTGTTTGCTGCATTAGGGACATTTTTTTCTGCCGTATTGGCTTTGACCATGGTTCCGGCATTACTTGCCGTGCTGCCTGCAAAAACCAGACGGGAAGCAAAAAGAAAGATTGATCCGGGCAAATCAAAAATGAAGAAATATTTGTTAGAGCCGTTGAGCAAAAAAGTTGTCAGGAGGCCAAAGCGTGTTGTGTTGGGTTGGGTTATTATGTTTGCCGTAAGTATTTACGGAGTGTTTATCCTAAAGCGTAGTGTTTCAACCTCAGGGTATTTTAAAAAGGATCATCCGTACAGTGTTGCCGAACGTATTATGTCGGAAAAACTTGGTGGATCAAAACCTGTTTTTGTTGTGTTTAAAGGCGATATGCAAAGCCCTGAAGTGCTTAAGGCAATGATGGAGACTGAAAACTACATGGTGAAAAGTCCGTATATTTCAGGAGCACAGTCATTAGCCGATGTAGTTGCAAATCTTTACGGGGCATTCAATGATGGTGATGTAAAGATTCCCGACAGTGAAGGTATGATAGGCCAGTTATGGTTTATCCTGGGACAGAATGAATCATTGAACAGGCTGGTAACTCCTGATCATGATAAAGCAATAATTATTGCTAAGTATATTGATAACGGGAAAAACAGTGTAAAAGATTTTGAAAAGTATATGAAAGATTATTTCAAGACACATAAGTCGAAAAATTATACTATTCAAATGACAGGGATGCCGTTCGTTAATGCCAAACTCGACCACAATCTTCTTTACAGTCAAATATTCAGCCTTCTGATAGCAATCGTGTTTGTAATAGGCATTGTGAGTATTATGTTCCACTCATTTCTTAAGGGTGTAATCGCAAGTACTCCGATAATTGCAACCATTGGAATACTGTATGGAATAATGGGGTTGGTTGGTATTTCACTCGATATAGTTACTGTTTTGGTTGCCAGTATTGCTATTGGTATAGGAATCGATTATTCAATACATTTCATATCACATTTCAATCATTCTGTCAAAAGATTGAATTCGGTTCCGGCAGCAATAGAAGAAACGATACTGCTTAGCGGAAGGGCCATTATGATAAATTTTATTTCGGTTTCTGCAGGTTTTCTTGTACTTGTTTTTTCGAATCTTGTGGCAATGATATATTTTGGAATACTTATTGCATTGAGTATGTTAGGATCAAGCATGGGGGCTCTTACCCTGTTGCCATCAATATTCCTGCTCGAAAGTAAAGAATATCGCAAAAAAGAAACAGATTAAGGGAAAGCAGTATTGCCATTTTTTTATTACTAACTATTTAAATTGAAAAAGATGAAAGCATTTATATTTTCATTAGCCATCTATTTTACAATTTCGGTTTCTGCCAGTTCGCAAAATGCCGAGCATATATTAAAGAAGATGGATGATACGATCCTTGCAGTTAAGGATAAAACAGCAGATGCCGAGTTGGAAACAACAAATACCAATACCGGGAAAGGCAATATAAAACGTGCATTTTTGATGCAAAAAGGTTCCGATAGGAAAATATTTCGTTATACCTATCCACAGTCTGATAAAGGTATTGCCACACTGATAGTCCCGGATGCTGTTTATCTTTATCTTCCAATGTTCAAAAAGCCAAAGAAGATAACAAATATGGCACAGAGCAATACTTTTAATAAATCGGCATTTTCACTTTCCGATGCTTCTTATCTGCCATATTCAATGCATTTTACACCAACACTTAAGGAAACTACCGGAACTGATTACATTTTGGAACTTATACCAAAAAAAGAAAATATTGCTTACAGTAAGCTGATAGTTTATATTAATAAAAAAGAGCATTATCCTGTAAAAATAGAGTATTATGATAAAAAAAACGAAAAGATAAAAGAAGCATCGTACCATTATAAAAAGATTGGTAATTACTGGGTGGCAGATGTTGTTGTAATGACTGATCACAGTAAGAATTCAAAGAGTACCATTAAAATGTCGAACCTGAAAATAAACCAGGGACTGAAAGACAGTGATTTTACTGTTGAGAAACTTGTTCCTGAAAAAAAATAACGTTTCTAAATGGAGCTTTCCGAAATACTTGACAGGCTCGAAGAACTACTGAACAGAGAAAGGGCCCGGCTTAAAGAGGTAAAAGATGAGGCCGTCGAAAATTCGGGTGATTTCCTGAAAGAGGTAGTGATCCTTGTCTTCCAGTTCCTGATAGTTGTGGCAAAGGCTCCGTTCAGGTTTGCGGCAGGATACATAAAAAAAGAGTTATTTTCTGCCGTAAAAAAGGATTCAAAGCTTATGGCCGTAATAGGGGCCATGCTTTTGGTATTGCTTGTTTTCTTTGTTGTTTTCTGGCTGTCGCTATCGGTGGCAGTCGGGTCCTACTTTTACGAAAAAGGAAATACACTGTTCGTATCGGCTTTGTATTCCCTGGTTTTTCAGTTGGTAAGTTCATTGATCATTTTGATGATCGCATATTTTTCCTTCCGCAAATTAAAGTCTTTCAGGATCTTCAGATCGATCATTAGCCCGAATTAAGCCAGGTTTGCGATTTAACATTAAGATAACATTTGTTAAATGTTATATGTTTAAAATAGCATTACCTTTGCAGCGTCAAACAGTAACAAAAGATGTGTTTTTGATTTTGGATTGTTATAAGTATATACTTGAAGCTTATTGAATGTTATTGTTTTGGTATATTTTAAACAAAGATGCTCTTTTAGATAGTTCGCGGTAAAAAAGAATGGGTGAATTCAGAACAGTAATTAAATTGCAGGAATCGGATATCAAAATATCGTATGATTCAACGTTGCTGTTTGTGGGCTCTTGTTTTTCGGATAATATCGGAAATAAATTCAGAGAAAGACGATTTAGAACAGAAATAAATCCTTTTGGAGTTTTGTATAATCCGGAATCGGTAAAACAGGATCTTGAGATCTTACTTGAGAGAAAGTTTTTTGGAGAAGAGTTGTTGTTTGAGCATTTGGGGCTGTGGCAAAGTTTTTATCATCACAGCAGATTCTCGGGAGTTGATAAAAAAGCTGTTCTCGATAACATAAACCGGAACATATCCAAAGGACATGAGATATTAAAGAGTGTCGATCTTCTTTTTATCACTTTTGGCACATCGTGGGTGTACCAATATGTTGATAACGGATTGGTTGTGGCAAACTGCCACAAGCTGCCGGCTTCAAAGTTTAAACGTTTCAGGCTTAGTGTTGAAGATATAGTTGAGAGTTATGGCGGACTGATAACAAAACTAAAGGAGTTTAACAGAAATTTGAAGATTGTATTTACTGTCAGTCCTGTAAGGCACTTGAAAGACGGGGCTCATGGAAATCAGCTGAGCAAGTCTGTTCTGCTTCTGGCTGTTGAAGAATTGGCAGAAAAACATGATGAAGTGTTTTATTTTCCGGCTTATGAGCTGGTTATGGATGACCTGAGAGATTATCGATTTTATGCTGAAGATATGGTACATCCCGGAAGTTTGGCTGTTGAGTACATCTGGGAAAGGCTATCGGAAGTGTATCTTGACAAAAAGGCTAAAGCTTTTGTTAAGGAAATGGATAAAGTAATAAAAGCAGCGAGACACAGGCCGTTCAATAAAAACAGCAAAGATTATCAGAGGTTTGTTGAAAATACTCTTGTGCGTTTGAATGAAATAAAAAAGCAGTTCAAAGGAGCAATTGTGGAAGAGGACATTAAGGTGTTTGAAAGAAAAACGAGCCGGCAGTTATGATAATTGATTTTTTGTTGTTAAATTGGTGGAATATCAATATTTTTAATATGCTATTTAAAATAGTTTTTTTCATAAAAAAAAATTAACTTGTTCGTAAATTATTAGTCTTATGGATAATTACATACATTTGGACAAATCGAAACTGATCAACCTGGAGTATACACTGTTCAGGGAGATACTGAGGACAAACAGGGCAGGAGCCTATTCGAGCAGTTCAATAATAGGGTGTAACACGAGAAAGTATCATGGACTTCTTGTTACTCCGTTAAAGGAGTTCGATTACAAGAGATTTGTGTTTTTATCATCTCTTGATATCTCTATTGTTCAGCACGAAAAGGTATTCAACCTTGGCATTCACAAGTACGACGGTAGTCATTATGATCCAAAGGGTCATAAGTACATTCGTGATTTTATTATGGATCCTACACCAAAACTCATATACAGGGTTGGAGGTGTTGTTCTTTCTGTTGAAAAACTTCTTGTAGAAAAAGAGGATCAGGTTCTTGTCAAGATAACACTTGAAGAGGCCCATTCTGATACTACATTAAGATTAAAGCCTTTCCTGGCATTTCGAAGTGTAAGGGAACTTACTAAGGAAAACCTTGATGCAAATACAAAATACGAGGAAGTTAAGAACGGTATCCGTATAAAAATGTATGAAACACTTCCTGCGCTTAACATGCAGTTTAACAAGAAGAGTGATTTCGTTCCAATGCCGGACTGGTATCGCGGAATTGAATATATTAAGGAGCAAAATCGTGGTAATGAGTATAAGGAAGATCTGTATGTCCCCGGATATTTTGAGCTTCCCATTAAAAAAGGTGAGAGCATAATATTTTCGGGTTCGTTGAAAGAAGCAGGCCCGACAACATTTAAAACAAAGTTCAAGAAAGAGGAAGAGAAGCGCATTCCCCGTAACACACTTTACAATACTCTGGTAAACTCAGCCATGCAGTTTATGGTGAAAAGCGATAAGAAAATTTCTCTGCTTGCCGGGTACCACTGGTACGGTCAGAGTATGAGAGGCGGTTTGATGTCGCTACCGTGGGGGGCAGATGCCTTTGGAGATAAAAAAGTTGTTGCCGAAATTCTCGACGATCTTACAAAAAGAATAACGGACAGAGTTATAGGGAATGAGGATGTTTATAATCCTGAAACAATCCAGAGCATTGATATTCCGTTGTGGCTGTTCTGGACGATACAGCAGCTCGAAGTTAAAACATCGGCGAAAACACTTTGGAAGAAATATAAAAAGATATTTACAGGAATATTGAATGTTTATGTCAATGCAAACCGCGACCACATTAAGGTTCTTGATAACGGCCTGATTTACGGTAAAGTTGACGGTAGAGCATTGACATGGATGAAGCTGTATTCAAATGGTAAGCCAGTAACACCAAGGCCGGGAACGACCGTTGAGATCAATGCTCTTTGGTACAATGCTCTTAAGTATTCACTTGAACTGGCAGAAAAGAGTGCAGATAAGAAATTTGTTGAAGAGTGGGCTCCGATGGCAGAAAAAGTTGGAGCTGCACTTCGCGATAATTTCCTTGGTAATCCTAAAGGTGGTTTGATAGACTGCAGGGATTATGATCATGTTGATTACTCTGTAAGACCTAACCAGCTTGTGGCTATTGCAATGCCTTACACCCCGTTTACAAAGGATGAGCAAAAAGGTGTGCTTGATATTGTTAAAAAAGTGCTTCTTACCCCAAGAGGAATAAGGACATTGTCGCCCGATGATGCTGAGTATCTCGGAGTAATTCAGGGAGATATTAACAAGCGTAACCTTGCAATGCACAAAGGAGGTGTTTATCCCGGTTTTGTAGGTTTCTTTGCCGATAAGTATCTTGAGATACATAAAAGAGGAGGGCTGCCTTTTATTAAGAACATGGTAGAAGGATTTGAACAGGAGATGACCGAGCACTGTCTCGGTACTATCTCAGAATGCTACGACGGGGATCCTCCGCACAAAGGAAAAGGTGCTGTCTCACTGTTGTGGAATGTTACAGGAGTTTTAAAAATGTTGAGTTTAATTGAGCAATACTCAGAATAAACATATAAATCTATGAGAGTATTAATGTTTGGGTGGGAATTCCCACCCCATATAGCAGGAGGTCTTGGAACTGCTTGTTATGGTCTGACGAAAGGGATGTCGCACCTTCCTGACCTGGATGTGTTATTTGTTGTGCCAAAAGCATACGGCGACGAAGATCAGTCGGTTATCAGTCTTGTTGGTGCCAATAATGTAAAGGTGACAGAACGTAAACTGAACTTGTCCCATTTTAAGAAGCAGCTTGACTACATTGAGGTAGAATCAAAACTGGTTCCTTATGTTGATCCTGATGAATTCTGGAAACTTACCAAATATGAGGTCAGCGGAATCAAGAAGTTCGTTCAGGTAAATGAGAACGGGCGTATTGAGTTTACCGGAAAATATGGAGCCGATCTTTTGAAAGAGATTTACAACTATGCCATTGTGGCCAATGTGATCGCTCAGGACCATGAGTTCGATGTGATCCATGCTCACGACTGGCTGGCTTATCCCGCAGGTATTGCTGCCAAAGAGGCATCGGGCAAACCTTTGGTGATTCATGTGCATGCTACCGACTTCGACCGAAGCGGAGGTAGCGTAAATCCGACAGTATTCGATATTGAGCGTAAAGGAATGCTTGCTGCCGATAAGATCATAACTGTGAGTAACCTGACCCGTGATACGGTAATACATAAGTACGGTATTCCTGCCGAAAAAGTTGTTACTGTTTACAATGCAGTTGATCCACTTGCCGAAGACAAAAAGAATGTTTTCAAAAAGGGAGTGGACGAAAAGCTTGTTACTTTCCTGGGACGGATAACACATCAGAAAGGGCCTGAGTACTTCATTGAAGCAGCATATCAGGTTTTACAGAAGATGGATAACGTAAGGTTTGTGATGGCCGGAAGCGGCGATATGATGGAGAAAATGATCCGTCGTGCTGCCCAGCTGAATATTACCGATAAATTCCACTTTACAGGCTTCCTTCGCGGACCGGAGGTGTTCTCAATGCTCGAATTGAGTGACCTGTACATAATGCCTTCGGTTTCTGAGCCGTTCGGTATCTCACCTTTGGAGGCTATGCAGAGCAACGTTCCGGTAATAATATCGCATCAGTCGGGAGTGGCTGAGATCCTAACGTATGCCATAAAAGTGAATTACTGGGATGTTAATGCTATGGCAGATGCTATTTACGGTGTCCTGAATTATCCGGCAATGTCATCTATGTTCAAGAAAAAAGGAAAGAAAGAAGTAGATGATCTGAAATGGGAAAATTCAGCCGTTAAAGTTAAAGAGGTTTACGATTCAGTTGTTAAATAAAAGATAAAATATTAGTTATGAAAAATATATGTTTCTACTTTCAGGTTCATCAACCATTCAGATTTCGCAGATACAGGTTCTTTGATATTGGTAATGATCATTATTACTACGATGATTATACTAACGAAAGCGTAATGAACAAGGTAGCTCAAAAGAGTTACCTGCCGACAAATAAGTTATTGCTTAAATTGTTAAAACAGTACAAGGGTAAATTTAAAGTGTCATTTTCAATTTCAGGGGTTGCCATTGATCAGTTCAAGCTTTATGCCCCTGAGGTCCTTGATAGTTTTAAAGAACTTGCAGCAACCGGACATGTGGAGTTTCTGGCAGAAACATACAGCCATTCACTTGCTTCATTGAAAGATAAGGAAGAGTTTGAGGCTCAGGTTAAAAAGCATTCTGATACTATCTATGAACTGTTCGGACAGCGTCCTGAGGTTTTCAGGAACACCGAGCTTATTTATTCTGATCAGCTGGGTGCTGATGTTTACGAAATGGGATACAAAGGAATGCTGGCCGAAGGTGCTAAGCATGTTTTGGGATGGAAGAGCCCTAATTTCCTTTACACTAATGCTATAAACCCCAGGCTGAAAGTGCTTCTTAAGAACTTTACAATGAGTGATGATATCGCATTCCGTTTCAGTAATAAAGACTGGAATGAGTATCCGCTTACTGCCGAGAAATATGTAGGATGGCTTAAGTCCCTTAGCCCAAAAGAAGAGTTGATCAATCTGTTTATGGATTATGAAACATTCGGAGAGCATCAGTGGGAAGATACAGGAATTTTTGAATTCCTTGAGAATCTGCCTAAAGCAGCTTTGGCTGATGGCGAGTTAGGTTTCATCACTCCGGGCGAAGCTGTTAAAAAATTACAGCCGGTATCAGCAATTCATGTTCCTCATCCCACAAGTTGGGCCGATGAGGAGAGAGACCTTACTGCATGGCTTGGTAATGAGATGCAGAATGAAGCTTTTAATAAGCTGTATTCATTACTTCCTAAGATTAATAAATGTGCTGATGGTGACCTGCTTAAGGATTGGTCTTATCTTCAAACAAGTGACCACTTCTATTACATGAGCACCAAATTCTTCTCTGATGGTGATGTTCATGCCTATTTTAACCCTTATGAAACTCCTTATGAGGCATTCATGAATTACATGAACGTTCTTAGTGACTTTACACTTCGCTTAAATGCTGCTGTGCCTGAAAGCAATGTTGAGCAGGAGCTTGCTACTCTTACTGCCGTTTTAAAGGAGAAAGAGCAGAAGCTTGCCAAGCTTGAGGCTGAACTGGCAAGACTCAGCGGAGGTAAGAAGAAAACAACAAGATCTACTGCAGCTAAGTCTAAATCAACCGCTAAAAGTAGTGCAAAAACAACAAAAACAACCAAGAAGAAAAGTTAAATAGGTCGTTTTTGTTTAAAATAAATTGTTAAAGGAGGCGTTTTTTTGTAATATTGCGCCTCCTTTTAAATATTAAAAGAGTATGTTTTGCATACTCTTTACCTTTTTAGCAGGTGATTGAAATGGCAGGCTTTCTGCCATGTGATTAGGAATTTATTTGAAAAAATATGAGTGATAAAATTTTAAAGCCCGACTATCTGTTCGAGGTAAGTTGGGAAGTGTGTAATAAGATAGGCGGTATTCATACCGTTTTGTCAACAAAAGCACTCACGTTAAAAAAAGATATAGGGGATAACCTGATCTTTATCGGACCCGATGTGTGGAGAGGTGATAAGCAAAACCCGGAATTCATTCCGGACGAGAGCTTGTTTGATGACTGGAAATGCCATCTTGCCAATGAGGGCATTATGGTCAAGATCGGACGATGGAACATCATTGATAAACCTATAGCTATCTTGGTCGATTTTACGACCTTTATTCCAGAAAAAGATAAGATATTGGCAAAATACTGGGAGCTGTATCAGGTAGACAGTATTAGCGGAACATGGGATTATGTTGAGTCTCTGTTGTTTGGTTATGCTACCGGAAAAGTGATACAAAGCTTTTATGACTATTACCTTTCGTTGGACGACAACGTTGTTGCCAATTTTCATGAATGGATGACAGGTGCAGGTGCTCTTTATCTTAAAGAGTATGCCCCGCAAATAGGAACAGTTTTTACAACACATGCCACAACAGTAGGACGTTCAATTGCAGGTAATGGCCAGCCATTGTACGATCATATCAATGAATTTAACGGGGATGCCAAAGCTCATGAGCTGAATGTGGTGTCAAAGCATTCGCTCGAGAAGAATTCAGCAATACATTCAGACTGTTATACCACAGTTTCTGAAATAACAGCTAAGGAATGTAAACAGTTTTTCGGCAAAGAGGTTGGAGTTGTAACCCCTAACGGTTTTGAAGATTCATTCGTTCCGAAAGGTGATGAGTATGTGAACAAACGCAAACAAGCCAAAGATAAACTTAGAACTGTTGCAGAGGCTTTACTTGGGTATAAACTGAAAGATGAAACCATGTTCATTGCAAACAGTGGCAGATATGAGTTCAGGAATAAAGGTGTTGATGTTTTTCTTGATGCCCTAAAATCCCTGAATGAGTCGAATGAGCAGACTAAAGAACTTGTTGCCTTTGTAATGATACCGGCAAATACCTATGGCCCGCGTAAAGACCTTATGGAGAAACTTGCCACCGGATCGGACAATAAATTGGAAAATCCTTTCCTTACTCACGGTCTGCATGATTTGGGGTATGATCCTATTTTGAATAAAATACAGGAAACACATCTGAGCAACGATGAGGGAGACAAGGTGAAACTTATTTTTGTTCCTTCGTACCTTAACGGCGATGACGGTATTTTTAACCTGTCATATTACGATGTGCTGATAGGAATGGACATGACAGTGTTCCCTTCGTACTATGAGCCATGGGGATACACTCCGGTTGAAAGTCTTGCTTTTAAAGTACCTACTATTACTACTACACTTGCAGGTTTTGGCCTTTGGGTAAAAGATAGTGTTAAAGGTATTGAAGACGGAGTTGCTGTTATTGAGCGTAACGATGTTAACTCGCATGAGGTTTCTTCAAAGATTGCAGAGGTGATATCTTATTACAGCAAACTTGACGATGAAAATAGAGAAGTTATAGGCGAAAAAGCATCTGCTATTTCCCATTCGGTAGCTTGGAGTGAACTTATAAAATACTACTATAAAACATTCGATATTGCATTAAAAGCAATAGACGCGAGAAAAGATAAAATTAATATTGTACCAAAAGATTACAGAATAAAAATGAAACCAGAAACATCACCATATCCGGTCTGGAAAAAGATCGTAGTAAAATCAAAACTGCCCGATAATCTGAAATTCATGCACGAGTTGTCAAGAAACTTGTGGTGGACATGGAATTATCAGGCGATTGAAGTGTTCGAGAAAGTAGATGAAGAACTTTGGATAGAAGTAGAGAAGAACCCTATTGTTTTGCTCGAAAAAGTAACATTGGAGAGAATTGACGAGCTTTCAAAAGATGAGGCATATGTTGCCAAGTTGAAGAAAGTTGAAGAGATGTACCGTGATTATATGGGTAAACAAGGTGCGAAATCTCCTGCAATAGCATATTTCAGTATGGAATATGGTCTTAACCATGTGTTAAAGATATATTCGGGAGGTCTTGGTATCCTTGCCGGTGACTACCTGAAAGAGGCCAGTGACTGCGGCGTCAACATGGTAGCTGTCGGTTTCCTTTATCGTTACGGATATTTCCGTCAGTCGCTTTCGATTAACGGGGAGCAGATAGCAAATTACGATGCACAGGAATTCTCTAATCTGCCTATCGACCTTGTAAGGGATGAGGATAACAAACCTATGTTCGTACATGTTGATCTTCCGGGACGTACGGTACATGCCAAAGTATGGAAAGCACAGGTTGGACGGGTGCCTTTGTACCTGCTCGATACTGATTGCGAGCTTAACAGTGAGGCCGATAGAAGTATTACACATTCTTTGTATGGAGGTGATTGGGAGAACAGACTGAAACAGGAGATACTGCTTGGTTTTGGCGGTATCAGGCTCCTTGAGTCACTTGGGGTTTCGAGCGACCTTTACCATCTTAACGAAGGTCATGCTGCATTTACTGCGGTTGAGAGGCTTATAAGACTGATAGAGAATGATAAGTTTACATTCAATGAGGCTATTGAGATAGTACGTACATCATCGTTGTTCACAACTCATACTCCGGTACCTGCCGGTCACGATAAGTTCGATGAGGATATGCTTCGTATCTATCTGCGTCATGTGCCTGAAAGACTTAAGATATCATGGGAACAGTTCATGGATATGGGACGTGAGCACCCAGGTGATTACAACGAGAAATTCTCAATGAGCAATCTGGCTGCAAAATGTTCTCAGGAGATGAACGGTGTAAGCTGGCTTCACGGCGAGGTTACCAAACAAATGTTTAAAGATCTGTGGAAAGGATTCTTTCCCGAAGAACTGCATGTTGGTTATGTGACAAACGGAGTCCATTACGGAACATGGACAGCAAGAGAGCTGCGCCAGTTGTATGAAACATTTGATGAAAACTTCATGAATGATCTTTCTAACAAAGATATCTGGAAGAAGATATATGAGGTGCCTGATGCAAAACTTTGGGCAATACGTAATCAGCTTCGTAAGAAGATGTTCGATTACCTGAAAGCCAGGATGAACAGGAACCTTGCTAACCGTAAGGAGAATCCGGGTTTGCTCATTGATGTGATGGAGAGTATCAACGACAAGGTTCTTACTATTGGGTTTGCCCGCAGGTTTGCTACTTACAAAAGAGCCCACTTGTTGTTCACCGATGAAGAGCGTTTGTCCCGCATCGTGAATAATCCTGACAGACCGGTACAATTTGTGTTCGCAGGTAAGGCCCACCCTGCCGACGGCGGAGGTCAGTCCCTGATCAAGCGAATTGTTGAGATATCCCGTCGCCCTGAGTTTAAGGGTAAGATAATATTTGTTGAGGATTACAACATGGAGCTTGCCAAGCGTCTTGTCAGCGGTGTTGACGTATGGATGAACACTCCTACACGTCCGCTTGAAGCATCAGGTACATCAGGTCAGAAAGCCGAACTTAACGGAGTGTTGAACTTTAGTGTTCTTGATGGATGGTGGTACGAAGGCTACAAAGAAGGTGCAGGCTGGGCTCTTACTGACGAAAGAGTGTATGAGAACCAGCAGTTCCAGGATGAGCTTGATGCATCCAACATCTACAACATGCTTGAGAACGAGATCATACCTCTGTTCTACGATGTTGATAAGGAAGGTGTTCCGGTAAGATGGTTAGAGTATGTTAAGAATTCAATAGCTCAGATTGCCCCTGATTACACAACCAAGCGTATGCTTGACGATTACCGTGAAAGGTTCTACAACAAGCAGTACAAACGTGTTGAAAAAATCAGAGAGAACGATTACGAAGGGGCCGTTAAGGTTGCTGAGTGGAAACGAAGAGTGGCTGCCGGATGGGATAAGATCGAGGTGGTATCAGTTGATATGCCCGATATTGCCCGGAAAGAACTTGGAATCGGCGATAAATATGTTGTGAATGTGGTTCTTGACAAAAAAGATCTTAAAGATGTTGAGATAGGACTGGAAATGGTATTCACCGAAGGGAGTGTGGATAACGCAGACAACATCAAAATGATTTCAACAGAGCCGTTCAAGCTTGTTAAAGAGAAAAACGGAAAAGCTTATTACACAATTGAGCATAAACTTAAGAGATCGGGACTGTACAATTTCGGTATTCGTATGATCCCAGTTCACGAAGCTCTGCCCCACAAGCAGGATTTTGGTCTGATGAGATGGATCTAAGATAGTTTATAACAAAAATAAGGGGTGATTGCCATGGCAATCACCCCTTTTATTTCTTATGTACTGTTGTTTATCTTACACGTTTTATCTTTTGTTTTTCAAGTACTATACCTATACGTGCCGGTATGTACAGTTTAATCTGATGCACCTGGTTACTGAAAGGTATCTCTTCGGAATAAAAGATGTAACTCTTATCAACTCTTTCAAAGCCGCCAAACTCTCTATCGTCGGTCGTCATTACTATTTTGTATTTCCCTTTAGGAACGGTAATTCCGTATCCCTCATAAGAAACCGACGGGTTAAAGTTGAATATGAATAGATATCTGTCTTTGTGGAAAGCAAGGACCTGATCCTGTTCGTTGGCATGCAACTGGTAAGGGATAACAGGCAGCAGACTTTCTTTTTTGAACAAATTTACCATCTTTTTGTCGAAGTCGTTCAGGTAATGGAACCTTAACAGTTCATTGTCAACCAAATTCCACTGGCGCCTTGCGTATTTGTACGACCAGTTATTGCCCTCGCGCGGGAAGTCTATCCATTCGGGGTGTCCGAACTCATTGCCCATAAAATTGAGGTATCCGCCTGTTGCCGTACCTAGGGTGACAAGTCTAATCATTTTATGCAGAGCTATTCCTCTGTCGATTATGAGGCTGTCGATATCTTTGGCCATTGAGTAATACATCTCTTTGTCGACAAGTCTGAACAGTATTGTTTTGTCGCCTACAAGAGCCTGGTCATGCGATTCTACGTACGAAACAGTTTTTTCTTCGGGGCGGTGCTGCGAAAGTTCATGGTAGATTTGTGCTACATTCCATTCTTCATCTTGTTTTTCTTTGATGGTTTTGATCCAGAAATCTGGTATTCCCATCGATAAGCGGAAGTCAAAACCAATTCCTCCGTCTTCGATGTTGCCGGCAAGACCGGGATAGCCGCTCATCTCCTCGGCAACACAGATGGCATTAGGTTTTACATCATGTATCAACTTATTGGCAAGGGTCAGGTATATCATTGCGTCGATATCCTCCTCTCCTTTGAAATAGTCGGCATAAGATGTGAAATTGACCTCAAGGCCGTGGTTTAAGTAGAGCATACTTGTTACTCCGTCGAAACGGAAGCCGTCGAAATGATACTCCTCTATCCAGTATCTACAGTTAGATAGCAGGAAGTGCAAAACCTCGTCTTTCCCGTAGTTGAAGCATTTTGAATCCCATGCCGGATGTTCACCTCTCGGGCCGTCATGGAAGTACTGATACGATGTCCCGTCAAATTTACTCAATCCTTCAAGCTCGTTTTTAACGGCATGTGAGTGCACAAGGTCCATTATGACATTGATACCCATGCTGTGTGCAGTATCAACAAGTGTTTTCAATTCTTCGGGAGTTCCGAATCTTGACGATGCTGCAAAGAAATTGGCAACATGATATCCGAAACTGCCGTAATAAGGATGTTCCTGAATAGCCATCAACTGGATGGTGTTGTAGCCCAGCTCTTTTATCCTTGGCAGTACATTCTCGGTGAATTCACTGTAAGAAGCTACTTTTTCTTCAGGCGACGACATGCCGACGTGTGCCTCGTATATCAGAGGTGCAGATTTGTCAGGAACAAATTTGTTATCACTCCATTTGAAATCTTTACGTGGTTCCCAAACCTGGGCCGAGAACAATTTGGTTTCTTCGTCCTGTATCACCCTGTTGGCATAGACGGGTATTCTCTCTCCTTCACCGCCTTCCCATCGTATCAACAATTTGTACAGGTCGCCGTGGGTAAGGAGATCGTCAGGAAGGGTAATCTCCCATACACCGTTGTCAATGCCTTTTAGTCTGTATTCCGGCAGCGGTTGCCAATCTGAAAAAACACCTATCAGATATATCTGAATTGCATTGGGGGCCCATTCTCTGAATATCCATCCATCCTGGGTTCTGTGTAATCCGAAATAGATGTGTCCGGAAGAAAAATCTTTTATTGAGCCAGATATCTCTTTTATATCTTCAAGCTTTTGATTGTATTTTGAAACCCTGGTTTCAATGAAATTGGAAAAGGGTTCTAACCAAGGATCAAGTTCTAATAATTTGGGTTTATTCATAGTATTTATCTTTTTCCTTTAAATTTAAGAAAAATGAATAAACAAATTTCATTATTCCCCATTATTTTTAAAGATTTTGTTATGTGTAAGATTAGAAAACTTAATTTAGAATTGTAACTTTGTCATGCAAACCTGTAATTTTTTCAGTGTAAAATGGATGTTCAGCAGATAAAACAACGATACGGGATAATTGGCAATGCTTATGGATTAAACAGGGCTATTGATGTGGCGGTTCAGGTAGCACCTACCGACCTTTCGGTTCTTATAACCGGCGAGAGCGGTACCGGTAAAGAGGTATTCCCGAAAATAATTCATCAGCACAGTGCCCGTAAACACGGTCCGTACATTGCCGTTAACTGCGGTGCTATACCAGAAGGTACTATCGATTCCGAGCTCTTCGGACATGAGAAGGGGGCTTTTACAGGTGCTTTGGCGGCCAGAAAAGGTTACTTTGAAGAGGCTGACGGAGGAACTATCTTTCTCGATGAAATAGGAGAACTCCCGTTGAATACGCAGGTGAGGCTTTTGAGAGTGCTTGAAGCAGGTGAGTTCATAAAAGTGGGATCATCAAAAGTACTTAAGACAGACGTGAGGGTTGTGGCGGCCACAAATGTGAATATGGAGAGAGCGATAAGTGAAGGTAAATTCCGGGAGGATCTTTACTATCGTTTAAGCAGCGTTCCTATTATTATCCCTCCTTTGCGCGACAGAATAGAAGACATATATTTGTTATTTCGAAAGTTTGCTAACGATTTTGCCGACAGGTACCGTATGCCGCCCATAAAACTTTCTGATGAGGCTAAGGAACTTTTGATACGTTACCGCTGGCCGGGTAACGTCAGACAGTTGAAAAATATTACAGAACAGATATCGGTTATTGAAAAGAACAGGGAGATAGACGGGGAAACACTGGCAAAGTACATCCCGTATCATGTTGGAGATAACCTGCCGGCAGTAGTTGATACAGAAAGTTCTGCCAAGTCGGATTTCAGAAACGAAAGAGAGATCCTTTACAAAGTGTTGTTCGATATGAAAAATGACATGAACGATCTTAAAAAATTGGTTCTCGAGATGCTTCAGGATGATGAGTGCTCGAATGTTAAAGGAGAGCATGCCCAAATAATTAAAAAATTGTATAACGAAGGTGAAGGAGCTTTGATCGATACGCCTGCTGTATCACCCACAGTTGCCACGCCTGTTACCAGGGTGTCTGCTCCTGCAAAGGTTCAGTATCAGGAGCCAAATGAACCTGATGATCCTATGATACAGGATACGGAGGAGTTTGTTGAAGAATCATTGTCGCTTGTTGATAAAGAGATAGAGTTGATAAAGAAAGCACTTGCCAAACATAACGGCAAACGAAAATATGCGGCCAAAGATCTTGGTATCTCGGAACGGACTCTTTACCGTAAGATTAAAGAATACAATATTGAAGGCTGATATTTTGAGGTTGAATTAAAAAAGGATGTCATTCATGATAGGAAGAGTCAGGTTCGTTTTTTTATTTTTACTGACAGTGTTGTACGGATGTTCGGTGCATGTTACTCTGAGCGGAGCATCGATAGATGAAAACCTAAAAACTTTCTCGGTACAATATTTTAATAACCGGGCAGCGATAATAAATCCGCTGTTGAGCCAGAAATTCACAGAGCTTCTTAAAGAGAGGATAATGAGTGAATCGAGACTCGTTTTGGTTGAAGGTGTAGGAGATGTCGATTTTTCGGGGGAGATCACTGGTTACACTATTCGTCCTTTGGCAATTAAGGAGGATGCTGTTTCCGCGCAGTCACGTTTAACGGTAACCGTTAAGGTGAGGTTCAAAAATAAAGTTGACCCGAAAAAAAACTGGGAGTCAAGTTTCTCGGCTTATCAGGATTATGCATCGGAACGTAACATCACCGAGGTTGAGGGAGAATTGACAACACTTATCATTGATCAGCTGACTGAGAATATTTTCAACAAGTCATTCTCTGATTGGTAAAGGATGAACAAGCAGCAGTTATACAATCTCATCAATGAACCTTCAGGGTTAGATGAAAAAAGTCTTGCCGGTTTGCAGGAGCTAACAGCCCGCTATCCGTTTTTTCAGGCAGGACGTCTTCTTATGCTTAAAAATTTGTATCTCCTTGACAATCTGCTGTACGAGCCGGAGTTGAAAAAGTCTGCCATTTACATTTCAGACCGTACAAGGCTTTTTGAGCTTATTCATGGAGCGTATCATGAAAGATCTCAGATCAGGGAAGATGTTGTTGAAGAGGCCAAAGAGCAGGAAGAGAAAATAGAGAACAGGCCATCATCGGTGGCTGTTTCCGGGAAAGTAGAGTCAGTTAACGATTACTTCGGGGTTGATGATGTTACTGAAACGATAGAGGGAGGAAAAGTCGGGTTTAGTTTTAATTCAGGTGATGAAGTTAAGGATGAAGATATCCCGGAAGAACTTCTTTTCGACTATGAAAAGAGTGATGGCGCGGAAGCTTTTTCATTGAGTATTTATGATGAAGAGTCTGATGAAGAAGCAGGGGAAGAAAGGAATTACTCTTTTGAAGACTGGCTGTCATTCGTTAGTACTAACCGTCAGGAAAAATATTCAGAAGCTGAAGTAAAAAGCGAACCTGAAAAAAATAAAACACGCGATGTTATCGACAGGTTTCTGAATAATCAGGAAAAAATAATAAGGCCAAAAGCAGACGCCCGTAATGAAGAAAAAGCCTCTGCTAAGGAGACAACGGCTTTTGAAGGTGATGAGCTTATGACCGAAACACTTGCAAAGATCTATGTGAAACAGGGACATTATTCAAAAGCTTTAAAGATATTTGAGAAACTGAGTTTGAAATATCCCGAAAAAAGTGTTTACTTTGCGCAGCAAATTGAAAAAGTGGAAAAACTAATTAGTAATCAGTAAATTTTTTAAGATATGTATCAGTTTATTTCGGTGTTGGTTATTTTGGTTAGCATATTGTTGATCCTGATTGTTTTGGTTCAGGAATCAAAAGGGGGCGGTTTGGCAGCAAACTTCTCTTCATCTAACCAGGTTATGGGTGTTCGTAAAACTACAGACTTTCTTGAGAAAGCTACATGGACACTTGCAGGTGCACTGCTTGTTTTGGCATTTGTTGCCGTTATGGTATTGCCAAAAGATACGGCTACAAGTTCAGAGATCGATGAGCAGTTAAATAATTTATCATTGCCGTCGCAGGAGGCTCCTGTATTCCCGACTAATCAGGGAGACCAGCCTCAGTCAGGTAATCAGACAGAACAACCTGCCCAGAAGTAGTCAGTAAAAATTTAAAACATTGAAGCGTGTCAGTATGTCAGTCATATTGGCACGCTTTTTTTTTGGCACACTTTATGAGAGAATAGAGGCGGAATTGTTTAGAAACTTTTTGCCGACGTTTAAAGTTTCATAGAGTTGAAAATATTGTTTAATTATAAAACCATTAAAAAGCTGTTGAAATGGCAAAGGAAATAAAATTTGATGTAGAAGCCCGTGAGCTTTTAAAGAAAGGTGTTGACGAGTTGGCTAATGCCGTAAAAGTAACACTTGGACCTAAGGGAAGAAATGTAATTATTGATAAAAAATTCGGTGCACCTGCAATAACAAAAGACGGTGTGTCAGTTGCTAAAGAGATCGAACTTAAAGATCCTTATGCAAATATGGGTGCGCAAATGGTAAAAGAAGTTGCCTCGAAGACCGGAGATGACGCCGGAGACGGAACAACTACTGCTACTGTTCTTGCACAATCTATCATAAGCGTAGGTTTGAAGAACGTTACTGCAGGAGCTAACCCTATGGAGCTTAAAAAGGGTATAGACACAGCTGTTGCTGCTGTAGTTGGGGATCTTGCTACTCAGTCAAAAGAGATAGGCGATCACAGTGAGAAGATCCAGCAGGTAGCTGCAATTTCAGCCAACAATGACAATGAGATCGGGAAACTTATTGCCGAGGCTATGGAGAAAGTTGGTAAGGAAGGTGTTATTACTGTTGAGGAAGCTAAGGGTATCGAGACTTCAGTTGATGTTGTTGAAGGTATGCAGTTCGACCGTGGATATATCTCTCCGTATTTCGTAACAAATACCGAGAAGATGGAGGCAGAACTTGAGCATCCTTACATTCTTATCCACGACAAGAAGATCTCAACAATGAAAGACCTTCTTCCTGTTCTTGAAGCTACTGCTCAGACAGGTAAGCCCCTGTTGATCATTGCCGAAGATGTTGATGGAGAAGCACTGGCTACTTTGGTTGTTAACCGCTTGAGAGGTTCACTGAAGGTAGCTGCTGTTAAAGCTCCCGGATTCGGCGACCGTCGTAAAGAGATCCTTCAGGATATTGCCGTTCTTACTAATGGGACTGTCATTTCTGAAGAAACAGGATTGAAACTTGAGAATGCTACTCTTGAAATGTTGGGAGAAGCTGAAAAAGTGACAATCGACAAAGAGAACACCACTATCGTTAACGGTGCCGGATCAAAAGAGGCTATCGAGCAGCGCACAGCTCAGATAAAAGCCCAGATCAATAATACGACTTCTGACTACGATAGAGAGAAACTTCAGGAGCGTCTTGCCAGATTGGCAGGCGGTGTTGCCGTTCTTTACATCGGTGCTGCTTCTGAAATGGAGATGAAAGAAAAGAAAGACCGTGTTGATGACGCGTTGAGCGCAACACGTGCTGCCGTAGAGGAAGGAATCGTTCCCGGAGGTGGTGTCGCTTTTATCCGCGCTATTAAAGCACTTGAAAATGTGAAGGCTGAAACAGATGATGAGGAAACAGGTATTGAGATCGTAAAGCGTGCCCTCGAGGAGCCGCTGCGACAAATCGTGTTCAATGCAGGTAAAGAGGGTGCAGTTGTGGTACAAAAAGTTGCTGAAGGAAAGGGTGACTATGGTTACAACGCTCGTATCGATAAGTATGAGAACTTGTTTGAGAGCGGAGTTATCGATCCAGCCAAAGTAACACGTATTGCCCTTGAAAATGCAGCTTCAGTAGCAGGTATGTTCCTGACTACGGAGTGTGTGTTAGTTGATGAGCCGGAAGATGATAAACCGGATCCAATGGCAGGTGCCGGAATGGGAGGCGGAATGCCGGGTATGATGTAATGAACATCATTATATATTCAAAAGGTCGTAGAACTATTCTGCGGCCTTTTTTAGTAAAACATGTTATTTGAAATAAATTTTATAAAAAGAGATTTTATATCTAATTTTATAAAATATAGGATGAAAATGAGAGATGTTGTAAAAGATATAAAGATTGCCTAATGATAAATGAGAAGAATAAAATAGTTAATAATTTTTTAGCATCTATAGATGTTATTATTGCGTGGTTTTCCCTTGACATGATATTGTACCTTCAGAAGGGTGATCTAACATTTCTGTCAACAAAAGATTTCATAATCTTACATTTATATATTTTTGTCGTATGGTATATTCTTTCTAAAGTTATTCGGGTTAGCGAACTTTATCGTTCAAGGCCTTTCTCTATACTTTTGTTCAACTGTATTTTGTTATCTGTAATTGGTACTGCCTTGCTGGTTTTACTGATTTTTGTTGCAGAGCAACAAGTTGTTGAACTAAAACTTTTTTTCTATTTCTTTATTCTCAATCTGGCATTTACTTTTACTTTTAAATTTTTACTATTTACCATATTCAGGAGTGTAAGGAAAAAAGGGTTTAATTTTAAAACTGTTGCCATAATTGGGGATAAAACAGCAAAACCGTTGGTCAATAAGTTCCTTGATAATAAGTACTGGGGATATAAGATAACAGCTTTAATCGGTAATGATCTGGTGAATGATTTTGATGGAAAACTGAAAGTGCTTCCAAGTGATACCGATATTGATAAAATGTTAGAAGATGACACTATTGATGAGCTTGTATATTGTTTTGAAATACCGGATATGCAGGTAGTACAAAATCTATTATTGAGTTGTAATGAAGTAGGTGTGGTTTTCCGTATGTATTCTCCTATTTTCAATATGCTTTCCAATAAAACACATTTGCATTTTTTTGGAACAACCCCTTTGCTGACAATATCGAATACTCCATTGGATTATTTATCTCTCAAAGTCAAACGGTTGTTTGATTTTACAAGTGCTTTGATTGCTGTTACTTTGTTATCACCTTTGTATGTATTTGTGGCATTGATAATAGTATTTTCATCAAAAGGACCGGTATTCTTTAAGCAGATCAGAGTTGGCTTAAGAGGTCGTCAGTTCTGGCTTTATAAGTTCAGGACCATGGTGGTGAATGCCGAAGAGTTAAAGGAAAAGCTGATGGCACAAAATGAAATGGATGGCCCTACTTTTAAAATGACACATGATCCGCGTATAACCAAAGTCGGGCGTTTCATGCGTAAGACAGGCATCGATGAACTGCCTCAATTCTTTAATGTTCTTATGGGCGATATGTCTTTAGTCGGTCCCCGGCCTCCGGTACCTAAAGAGGTTAAAGAATATGAGCGTTGGCAGTTAAGAAGATTATCGATGAAACCGGGCATTACTTGTATCTGGCAAATATCTCCCAACAGGAATGATATATCTTTTGAAGAGTGGATGAGGATGGATATGGAGTACATCGACAACTGGTCATTGAAACTCGATTTTATTCTGATACTAAAAACTATAAGGGCTGTAATGCGGGCTGACGGGAGATAAAAAATTACTTTTATTTATAT
>Ga0256827_10000472_pt1 | contig 25013 bp, 22 predicted proteins | sample CV84metaG_FD_185977 | JGI IMG/M metagenome (GOLD analysis project Ga0256827, IMG submission 185977) | Hydrothermal vent microbial communities from East Pacific Rise, Pacific Ocean - CV84 | ecosystem: Environmental > Aquatic > Marine > Hydrothermal vents | place: Pacific Ocean: East Pacific Rise...
CCCCCAAAAACATAATATCTCATGCTTAGATGAGGGGGCAAAAATAAGAACCATTGAAACATTTAATAAAGAGTTATAATCTCTTATTTATCCTCTGGTTGAGGGGTAACATTTCTACTTCTAGGAAGCTGAGGATAATCAACGTTAGGTTTTCTACCATCTAAAGTTTTAAAGAATTTAATAATTTTATCAATCTCTTTATCTTTAAATTTAATAGGCATAAGTTTTAAATTTAAATCTTTAGCACTGGTTGCATTCATATTGGCTCTGTATCCAACTTGAATTCTACCCATCTCTTTAATCGCTTCAGAAAGCTCCCAAATTTGACCATTATGGAAATATGGTGCAGTTAGAGTAATGTTTCTAAGAGTTGGAACTTTAACCATCATATCATCTTTTAAAAAATCTCCAACATCTCTAAATTTATATTTTCCTGCAAGTTCAAAAGGTCGTAACTCTCCACCCAAGGCAATACCTTGATGACAAGCAACACACCCTTTATCTAGAAAAATTTCTAACCCCTCTTGCTCCTCTTTATTAAGAGCAGAGTCGTCTCCATTTAAAAAATCATCAAATCGCGAAGGGGTAACCAATGTACGTTCAAAAATACCAATGGTTGAGGCAACACTATCTAAATTTATCTTTACATCTTTTCCATAAGCCTCTTTAAACTCTTGAACATATTCAGGAATTGACTCTATTCTCTCTTTTAACATCTCTGGAGAGATTGCCATTTCAACTTGAGCCTGAAGTGGTCCTTTTGCTTGGTCTTCAAGTGTTGAACTCCGTCCATCCCAAAATTGTCGTTTTGCAAAAACTGCGTTATATACAGTAGGAGAGTTAATAGCATGTGGATTTTTAGCCCAACTGTGTCCTATGGCAATGGAGACTCCGTCAACTCCACCCAAGCCAAGATTATGACACCAATTACAACTGATAAGGCTACTTTTAGACAAACGTGGATCAAAATATAATTTCTTACCCAACTCGACCCGTTTAGGTGTAATCACACCTTCTGGGTCAATAATTTTAGCCAGTTCCTGCTTATCCTGAGGAATGGCTTTTAAACCCAGAGATTTAGCCTTTTCAACCAGTCTATTATCTGCCAAGAGAGAAATGGAGAATAATAAAATAATCTTAATAAATTTCATAAAAATCCTTTATAATAAATGAATAATTATTATATATTATAAAAGGTTAAAAATAAGTAATTTGATTTTAATTAAATTAATATTTACTTAAGTTCTTATCTTTTTAATGAAATTTCTTAAAGGTTGGGTATTTTACTCAATAATTTTACTCACAGGTAACTCTACAATAGATTTTGCCCCCTCCTCTTTAAGTTGAGGAATCAAATAACGTACTATAGAGCTGTCTACTACTGCCATAATGTCAATCCAGTCCCCTTTAGCAAGATGCGAAACTGTAGGATTATCACTTGGTAAAATATTTAAAACTTTATCCAATTTATTTGCAGGAATATTTAACATTAGACAGACTTTTGGCACAGCATCAATAACCGATTTCAACATCATAACAATTCTGTCAATCTTTTGTCGTTTTTCTGGATTGTTATATGCCTCTTTATTGGCAATAAAACGGGTAGTGGTCTCCAATACCGTATCAATAATTTTTAAATTATTTGCACGAAGAGATGAACCTGTTTCTGTAATCTCTACAATAGCATCTGCTAACTCTGGAACTTTAACTTCAGTTGTTCCCCAACTAAACTCAACATTTACATTAACCCCTTGACTGGTAAAGTAGTCTTTGGTTAAATTTACAACTTCGGTTGCAACGGTTTTTCCTTCTAAATCTTTAGCACAGCTGTAAGGTGACCCCTCTTTTACAGCTAAGACCCATTGAATAGGATTAAAACTCTGTTTAGCATAGGTTAACTCTGCAACTTCAACAATATCAGCTCGGTTCTCTTTAATCCAATCAAGACCTGTTAAACCACAATCAAGTTGACCACCCTCAACATAACGTGCCATCTCTTGCGCTCGAATCAACATACAAGATAGCTCTTTGTCATCGACTGTTGGATAATAGTTTCGTTCTTTTACTTTAATATTGTATCCAGCCTCTTTAAAAATTTTAAGTGTTGACTCTTGCAAACTCCCTTTTGGGATTCCTAATTTTAATTGCATGTATATTCCTATTTTTTTTTGTGAATTATACAATTAGATGCCTTTTAGTTACACCATCACCACCCTACTCGTACCATCTCCTCGTGGAAGAACTTTAATCTGAAGAGGAATTCTCTCTTTTAATGCACCAACATGAGAGATAACCCCAACCATCTTTCCACCACTCTGAAGCTGACTTAAGGCATTAAGTGCCACCTCTAAACTATCCTCATCTAAACTTCCAAACCCTTCATCTAGAAAGAGTGAATCTATAGAGATTTTTTGACTTGCCAAACTCGAAAGCCCCAAAGCAAGAGCCAAACTAACAATAAAACTCTCTCCCCCAGAAAGTGTGCTGATAGGTCGAGAGATATTTCCTTGAAAATGGTCTATAACCACTATCTCTAATTGCTGTTTTTTATGAACACTTCTCTCTAATTCATAACGACTGCTTAATCGCTCTAAATGTTGATTTGCAAGGAAAATAAGTTGATCAAGCGTAATACCTTGTGCAAATTTAGCAAATTTATTTCCATCTGCTGAACCTACCATCTCATTAAGTTTAATCCATACCTTAAAATTATCCTCTTTTAAGGTTAAAGCCTTTACCTGATTCTGATACTTCTCTTGATTTTTAGCATCTATTTCAAGTTCTCTCTCTTCACTTCCTATCTCTTTTTGAATCTTCTCAATAATGGTCTCTAAAGCTTTTAAATTCTCCTCTATCTCTCCTATAGAGGCTTTAGAAGCACCACTTTTTTTATGCTCTTCTAAACTCTTTTTACTGTTGCTATAGGCTTTTGTATGCTCTTGAAACTCTCTCTCTATCAAAGAGCAGTGTTCGGTCAGTTTGTCCCGTTTCTCTTTCTCTAGAATTGCTGATTTAAACTCTTTTTTGGATTTAAATCCATTTAATTTTAAAGCATGAATAAAACTCTCTTCTACAGGAGTAAACTCCTCTTTGTACTCAAGAAGCCTTCTTTGTAAATGGTCAAACTCTTTAATTAAAGCACTCTCTTTGGCTTGTAATTCACCATAAAGCTTCTCTTGTTGATGAGATTTCTCTTTGGCAGAGTTAAACTCTTCAATCAACTCTTTTTCATACTTATCAATATCAGCAATATTAAGTATCGTTATTGCCTGTTTTTTTAAGGATAGCACTTTCTCTTCAAGCTCTTTTTTTTGATGTGTACTCTCATGTAAAGTTTTCTTAACATTCTCTATTTTTAACTCTAGCTCTTTGACACCCATCTCCTCTTCATGTAAAGCGTGAGAGAGCTGTTTATGCAGTGCTTCAGACTCTTTTTTGGCTTCAAGCAGTTCTATCTTCTTCTTTCTTCGCTCTACAATCTCTTCAAGTGTTCTCTCTACAGATTTTCTCTTCTCTTCAAGCTCTTTAAGTGTACTCTTTGTTAACTTTTTAGACAGGGTTATTCGCTTCTCTTCTAATTTCTTAAAATCTAAAGAAGCCTGTTCTATTTTTGTAACAACCTCTGTATATTTTCTCTCAAATAATTTAACTTCACCTGCTATCTCTTTTGCCTTTTTTTCTAGTTCTGTTAACTTTGAGTTGGTGCTATCTACGTTAATCTCGGGACTATGTTCAATGTAAGGATGTTCTGTCGAACCACAAAGAAAACAGGCTTCACCTTCTGACAAAGATTTTCTATCTTTCTCATAGTTTATAATTAAAAGTTCTCGCTCTTTGGTTACACTCAAGCTCTTTAAATGCTCTTCTACTTCTAAAGAGAGTCGCTCTTTCTCTACAATTTTCTCTTTTAATCTTACACGTTTTCCTTTTAACTCAATAACCCGTTTATCTATCTCTTTTTGAGCATCAACTATCTCTTGATGATTTTTAAAGAGAATAATTGACTCTTCGATATGTTTTAATTTTGATTTCAATGGATACTCTCGTTGATTATCTTCAACTGCAACCCTATCCATCTCTAAATATCGCTCTTCATATGAGTTGTCTTTACGCATAAAATCTCGATGCTTTCTCTTAACAATTTTTAAAGAAGACAACGCATTTATTAATCTTTTTAATAGTAAATCCAGCTCTCTCTTTTGAGAAACAACAGAGTCAGAGACCTCCTCTAAACGCTTCATTACTCTAGCTTGTTCACCCGTAACAACTCTAAGAAGTTTAACTTTTTCAGATTTCTGTTCATACAATTTTTGAGAATCCAAATACATTCTTCCAGAAACAGCTACCTCTAGTTTTTTGTTATTTAAATGTACCTTTAACTCTTTTAACTCACCCTCTATCCGTTTAAATTCACCTTCACTCTTCTCTATAGCCGAAACTAGTGTCTCTCGTTTGGCATAAATAGCCTCTATATTTAATGCCTTTTCAGCCAGTGCTAAATTTTTAAATAAATTTTTATTCTGCTCTTTTTTTTGATGAATTCGCTCATATAAAAGCTTATCTTTACTATAAACTTTCTCTAATTCAATTAAATGCTTTAACCACTGATGCTCTTTCTTTAGCTGTTCATTTCTTTCATATGCCAATTTTTTCTCTTGATTTTTTTCAACAAGAAGTATCTTTTTTTGAGTTATCTCCTCACTGCTTAAGAGTTCAATTCCATCCAACGCATGTTTTGCAACTTCTATCTCTTTTTTTAAACTGTCATAAGTTTGATATATCTCTTTTGAAATTTCGGCATAAATCTGTGTACCTGTTATCTTCTCTAACAAAACAGAGCGTTCACTCTCTTTTGCTTTTAAAAAAGCATCAAATCCACCTTGTGCCAACATCATTGACTGCTTAAAACGATCAAAATCTAATCCTGACAAATTTTCAACAAACTGAACAACCTCTTTAATTTTAGAGTGCAAAATTTTATTATCATCAAGAGAAGCTATCTCCATTTTTGCAGATTGAAGCTTCCCATCAGATTTGCCTCTAGAGCGTCGTTGACTCCAAGAGGAGCGATAGCGTTTACCTTTTATCTCAAACTCCACTTCACAAAGAGCTTCTGCCGTATGTTGGGTCATTAAAGAGCTTGGATTAACAAGACGTGGTGTTCGTCCATATAACGCACAAGTAATAATGTCTAAAATTGTACTTTTTCCTGCTCCTGTTGCCCCTGTAATAGCAAAGAGTGCATCATCTTTTAAAAATTTTTCAAAATCTATGGTTGTTTTACCCTTTAATGAGTTAATATTTCGTGATGCTATCTTTAAAATTTTCATCGGTTCTCTACCTTTGCTACTATTTTTTTAAAGCTGTTTAATAGCTCATTTTTTAAATCACCACTCTCTAAATTTTCCATCTCTAAACGCTTTTCAAAAACTTCACCAACCCCCAGTTCATCAAGATTTATAACATTCATCTCTTTAGATTCAAGCTTTTTTTCACTTTTTTCAATCTTAACCGCCAAAAGTGTTAATCCCAACTTATTTGCCAACTCTCGGATGGTGTGATTAGAAGCAAAAGGATTATCATCATTGGTTAGCTGAACCTCAATCCATGTCTCTTTTTCCTCAATAGAATTAAGCTCTTTTACTATACTCTCAACATTACCTTTCAATAAGAGTAGTGGTCTAGAAGTAGGAATCTCTAAAGGTGTAACCTTTACAACTCTACTCTTTAGCTCTTTGAACTCAACCATATTCACCTTTTTAATACCCTTTGCCTCTGAAAAACTTAGAGGAATAGGTGAACCACTATAACAAACATGTTCCAGTCTAACTTTTTGATTACGATGAAGATGTCCAAGTGCAACATAGTCAAAATATTTACCCAAAAAATCACCACCAATATCAAGTGTCCCACCAATATAAATATCTCGCTCTGATTCACTGCTTCTTGCACCCACTGTTGTTAAATGTCCTGTAGCAACAATAGGAATCTCTTTTTGGTTTAAACCTTTATCTTTAAGTTGTTTAATAGCTTTTTGATGGATTTCTGCATAATATTTCTCAATCCCACTGTTAATCAACTTCTCTCGCTCTCGAATACCCTCATTAGAGACCGTTTTTCGTAAAATAGCATCACGTAAAAAAGGAACCGCACAAACAACCATTTTTAACTTATCATTCTGATAAATAGGTACAATCTGATTATCCTCTTCCCCTGTTGCAATGACATAGATATTTAATGCTTTAAGTAACTGCTGAGATGTTCTTAATGTTGATACCGAATCATGATTCCCTGCTGTGATAATGGTAGTCAACCCCTCTACGGTTGAGAGCTTTTTCAAAAAGTTATAATAGAGTTCTAAAGCATAGTTTGGAGGTGTAGTTGTATCAAAAATATCCCCTGCTACTATAAGTATAGTAATGTTATTTGATTGAATAGTTTTTAAAAGCCAAACAAAAAAAGCCTGATGCTCCTCTTCACGGCTTTTACCCATAAAATTTTGTCCTAAATGCCAATCGGATGTGTGTAGAATTTTCATAAGGAATAGTAGTGAGTTTATGCTTTAATAAAAATAAGATTTTTAGATTATTTAGTGGTACACCCATCAGGATTCGAACCTGAGACCTTCGGTACCGCAAACCGATGCTCTATCCAGCTGAGCTATGAGTGCAACAATGTTGAAAGGCTGAAATTATAGCTTATTTATTCTTGGATTTCAAGAGAAGAGAGAAAATTTTTATCTCTCTACTGCTAATTTATGAAATTTTAACACCATTTCTATCTTTGCACGAGGAACATCAAGGGTATTTTCAATCAATAAAACATCTTTTCCATCTTCATACATTGAAATAATACTTTTTTTAAGCTCATCTTGAGCAGGTGTCTTATTCACATCCATTCTCTCCTCTAATTCATAAACATAATCTTGTAATGATGCAAATTTATGTTCTAAAATCTCTACAGTATATTCAAAGTTTTCTATCTTTGTTTTTGCTAATAAAATATAAAAAAGAATTCCTATTACACCTACAAAAGAGAAGAGTGCAAAAATAAATTGTAACTCATTTGTTTCCATCTATATTACCTCCAAAATAATTAATATTAAAAATAGAATGCCCAAATAACCATTAACGGTAAAAAAGGCTCTATCTATCTTGGTAAAGTCTTTATTTACCAAGTAGTGTTCATAGGTTAACATAATGGCACTTAAAATTACTGCCGTAGATGCCCATATTTCAAGGTTTGCACTCTGGACAAACATAGCCCACAACACAATGGTCATGGTATGAAACAGTTTTGCAATAAGCATGGTTTTTTCTGCACCAAATTGTGAAGGAATAGAGTGAAGTCCATTCGCTTTATCAAACTCTATATCTTGTAGAGAATACAACAAATCAAACCCTGCTACCCAAAAGAGTACACCACCTGCCAAATAAAATGACCAAGGGGTAACTTCACCTAAAACAGCAATAACCCCTGCAATGGGTGCAAGACCCAGTGTAACACCCAAAATAATATGAGCCATAGACGAGAAGCGTTTAAAAAAAGTATATGCACCTAAAATAACTAAAATAGGAACAGAGAGTAAAAAAGCCAAATGATTAATAAGATAAGCCACCACAACAAACAAAATACCATTACCAACCATAAAAGCAATCATTGTACGCTCAGAAATTCTTCCATCGACAGAGGGTCTGTTTTTCGTTCGAGGATTAAGGGCATCAATATCTCTATCAAAATAACGGTTTACACCCATTGCAAAGTTTCTTGCACTAATTGCTGCAAAAATACCCAAGATTAGAAGTTTCCATCCAATCCACCCGTCAGCAGCCACCAACATGGCAATAAAAATAAAAGGCAGTGAGAAAATAGAGTGTTGAAACATAACCATCTCTGAGAGATTGGCTAATTTTGTCTTAATACTGCTCATAATCTATGGATGAGGAATTTTTAATTTACTATTAAGTGACCACGCAATACCTGCCACAAAAATTGAGATAATCCAAGGGTTACCAATAACATTATAAGAGAATATTAAATAGAGTACCCAAAGTAAGATTGCACCCAGTGGTGTTGGAACACCTTCAAAAAATTTAGCCACTTCACCCTCTTCTGATTTCATATTAAACTCAATCAGTCGTCTCAGTCCTGAAACAATATAAGCTATAAAGATTAAACCTATAAAAATCTGCTCAACAGCTGTTCCATTTTCGGTCATAGCATAATATAAAAGAAATGATGGCATCACAACAAAAGAGATAAAATCTGCATAGGAGTCAACTTGAATTCCAAACTCTGTTGAAAGATTATATTTTCGAGCTACTTTTCCATCTGCAATATCCAAAGCTCCCCCAATCCATGCCAAGATAATGGCTGTAAAATAATCCCCATGAACAATAAAATGAATAGCAATTAAACCTGCTGCAATATTTCCAAAAGTAATAAGGTTTGCTAAATTAAAACGGTTGTTCTTATCAAATAACATTAGTTTCCTTTCTAAAAAGAGGTATTTTACCCTATTCCTAATAAGTTATTGTTGATAGGAATAGTGAATATTTCTAACATTTTTTAACTATTTTAATTAGAAAACATTTAATATTACTTTTAAAAAAAATATTTTATTTTTTACATAATTAGTACACAATTGTCTGCTAAAATTTTTTTCTAAATTTATAACAATAATACTTTTTTAGGAACAAGATGAGTGATTTTCAACAAATAGCATTAATTGGTCCAACAGCTTCAGGAAAAAGCTCCTTAGCCATTGAATTAGCACAACAAAACAATTCGTATATACTCTCATTAGATTCTCTAGCTATCTATAAAGAGATTAATATTGCTTCTGCAAAACCCTCGATGGAAGAGCGTAAAAGTATTAAACATTTTGGTATAGATACCATCTTTCCAGATGAGCCTTTTGATGTCACAACCTTTATTAAACTCTATAGTTTAGCCAAAAGAGAAGCGATAAAAGATGAAAAAAGTCTGATTATTGTAGGGGGGACGAGCTTCTATCTTAATATTCTTCTTAATGGAATTAGTGAACTTCCTCCTATTTCAAATAGAGCCAAACAGAAGAGTAATATCCTGCTACAAAATATTGAAGAGGCACATAAATTTCTCTATAGCATAGACAAAGAGTACCTACAATCTATCACAATACATGACCGTTACCGTTTAGAGAAGATGTTAAACCTCTACTTTGAAACAGAGATGACACCTACAGAATATTTTAGAGCCAACCCTCCCAAATCTATTGTAAAAGATAAATTACCCATCTATGAGATTACCGTAGATAGAGATATTTTAAGAAAACGCATTACCCGACGAACAACACAGATGCTAAAAGCAGGTCTAATAGATGAAGTTTTCTACCTAGAAAAACACTACACCCGTAAACCCAATAGCATGAGATCAATCGGAATTAAAGAGGTACTAAGCTATCTTGATGGACACTATACAAAATTTGAAATGAAAGATAAAATTATTACCCATACAGCACAATTAGCAAAACGCCAACGAACCTTTAATAACTCAAAATTCACAGACAAAGTTGCACTAACCCTAGACGAACTCAACAATTTACTACTAGAAAGAAAAAGATTAAGCTCTTAATCTTCTTCTCTTAATCAGCAAATATTTTTACTTAACTAACTATAAAACTACTCTTTAAAGCCCTATATTTCAATGTTGTACTCTATTGCTAATTATTAATATAAATAAATATATTAATATCTTATTTTTTAAAAAAATTAATATTAACAAATAAAAATATAATCTAAAGTTTTCTATTAGAAAAAATTAGCTATAATTTTAATAATTAATAAAAGGGTCTAAGGATTAGCTAATGAATAGAGGGATAATTCAAATCCAAAGTAACATACAAAAGGTTCAAAAGGAGAACAATATTAACCATTATTCCAATACTGTATATATACAAAAACGTATTATTGATGTACTATTAGGTACGATAATCCTTATTATTAGCTCTCCTATTGTCATCTATTCTATTTATCGTATAAAAAAAGAGTCTTCAGGCTCAATTATTTTTAAACAGTCAAGAGTCGGATTAAATGGAAAAATATTTACCTGCTATAAATTTAGAACCATGTATGAGAAATCTACGTTCAATCCATATACCCAAAAAGAGGATTCACGTATTTTTCCATTTGGTCAAATTATGAGAAAATATAGAATAGATGAGATTCCTCAAATTTGGAATGTAATAAAAGGGGACATGCACATTATTGGGCCCAGAGCAGAGTGGAATATTCTAGTTAAAGAGTACGAAAAAACCATTCCACACTACCACCAACGCCATCAAGTAAAACCTGGAATTACAGGATTAGCACAAGTCTCTTACCCTTATGGTTGTAATCTTTACGACACAAAGAAAAAATTAGAGTTTGATTTAGAGTATATAAAAGAGTGGTCTTTATGGTTAGAGATGAAAGTTATTTTTAGAACGGTTGGTGTTATTTTACATAGAGAAGGGATATAGAGTGACAAATATAATATTATGTGGAGGAAGTGGAACACGACTTTGGCCACTTTCTAGAAAATTAATGCCTAAACAATTTATTAAATTATTTGATGAAAAATCTCTATTTCAATTAACATTAAATCGAAATCAAGAAATATGTGACAACACATTAATTATTTCAGCTTCAGAACAATATTTTTTAGCACTAGAACAAGTTCAGGAATTTACTCACACTTCAAATTCAATAAAATATTTACTAGAACCAATAGGTCGAAATACAGCACCCGCCATAGCTTTAGCTTGTATGCTTTTAGATAAAGAAGAGTTGGTTTTTATTACTCCTTCCGACCATTTAATTAAAGATAAAATTGCTTACCAAAAAGCAGTTAAGAAAGCTAAAGTACTAGCAAAACAAAACTATTTGGTAACTTTTGGGATTACACCCACCTCCCCAGAGACAGGATTTGGATATATTGAAGCAAAGAATGAAGATGTCAAAACCTTTCATGAAAAACCAAATTTGAAAACAGCAGAAGAGTACATAAAGAAAAATAATTACTACTGGAATAGTGGTATGTTTTGTTTTAAAGCAGGTATTTTTCTTGAAGAGTTAAAAAAATACTCTTTAGAGATATATAATAGTTCAAAAATTGCTTTAGATGGTACTAAAAAAGATAATATTATTTGTATCACAAACGAACTAATGCAAAATATTCCTGAAGAGAGCATAGATTATGCCGTTATGGAAAAATCAAAGATTGTAAAAGTTATTCCATCTTCTATTGATTGGTCTGATGTGGGAAGCTTTGAAAGCTTAGAACGTGAAATTCAATCAAATAAAAATACCATTAATATTGATTCAAAAAACAATTTTACACTCTCAAATAAACAAGTAGCACTGATTGATGTGGATGAATTGATTATAATTGACACCAATGATGCACTGCTTATTGCAAAAAAAGGCTCTTCTTCAAAAGTAAGAGAGATTGTCCATCAACTAAAAATTCAAGATTCAGAACTTACAAAAACGCATACTGTAACACATAGACCTTGGGGAACCTATGAAGTTCTTATATCTACAGAAAACTATAAACTTAAACGAATAGTGGTTCAACCAAATCAACGTTTATCACTACAAAAACATTATCATCGAAATGAACATTGGATAGTTGTATCAGGTACAGCTACTGTTACAATTGGTCAAGAGACAAAACTTATTCGACCCAATGAATCAACCTATATAAAAATGGGAGAAATACACAGATTAGAAAATCAAGGAAAAATCCCTATCGTACTGATTGAAGCACAAGTAGGAGAGTACACAGGTGAAGATGATATTGTAAGAATTGAAGATGATTATAAAAGAGGAGAGAATTAAGAAATGATAAATCAAAAGATAGCTTTAATTACAGGAATAACGGGTCAAGATGGATCTTATTTGGCTGAATTTCTTCTAAAAAAAGGTTATATTGTGCATGGTCTAAAAAGAAGAACATCACTATTTAACACAGATAGAATAGACCATCTATATCAAGGTCCAGAGATTCAAAATAGAAATTTAATCCTACATCATGGAGATATGACAGACTCTATGAATCTAACAAAAATTATTCAAGAGGTTCAACCTGACGAAATCTATAATCTAGCAGCCATGAGCCATGTAGCTGTCTCTTTTGAAACACCAGAATATGTAGCCAATGCAGATGGAACGGGAACATTAAGAATTTTAGAAGCGGTTAAACTTTTAGGACTAACTAAAAAAACAAAAATATATCAAGCAAGTACTTCTGAACTCTATGGAAAAGTACAAGAAACACCACAAAGTGAAACAACCCCTTTCTATCCAAGAAGCCCTTATGCTGTAGCCAAGATGTATGCCTATTGGATTACTGTTAACTATAGAGAGGCCTATAGTATGTTTGCTTGTAATGGCATTTTATTTAACCATGAATCTCCTGTACGAGGAGAAACTTTTGTTACTAGAAAAATTACAAGAGCTGTTTCAAAAATAGCATTAGGCTTACAAGATAAACTCTACCTTGGGAATCTTGATGCAAAAAGAGACTGGGGTCATGCTAAAGATTATGTACGTATGATGTGGATGATTTTACAAGCAGAGGAAGCTGAAGATTGGGTTATTGCAACGGGAAAAACAACAACAGTTAGAGATTTTGTAAAAATGTCTTTTGCTTATGCTGGAGTTGAAATAGAATTTAAAGGGTTAGGTATTGATGAAAAAGGATATGTGAAATCCTGTACTAACCCAAATTATCAACTTAAACTTGGAACTGAGATAGTATCAGTAAATCCACAATACTTCCGACCAACAGAAGTAGATCTTCTTTTAGGTAACCCCAGTAAAGCAGAAACAAAACTAGGATGGAAAAGAGAATATAAGTTAGAAGAGTTAGTAAATGACATGATGGAGAGTGATTTAAAACTTATGACAAAAGATCAATATCTTAAAGATGGTGGCTATACCATTATGAACTATTTTGAATAGGGAGTTAAGATGAAAAAAGATAGTAAGATATATATCGCAGGTCATAGAGGATTGGTTGGTTCAGCTATTTTAAAAAATTTGCAACAAAAAGGATATAGCAATCTTATCTATAAAACGCATAAAGAGTTAGATTTATTAAATACTACTGCTGTAACAAATTTTTTTGAAATAGAAAGACCTGAATATGTAATTTTAGCTGCTGCAAAAGTTGGTGGAATAGTAGCAAACAATACATATAGAGCAGATTTTATTTATGAAAATTTACAAATTCAAAATAATATTATTCATCAATCGTATGTTCATGGTGTAAAAAAACTACTTTTCTTAGGAAGTACCTGTATTTATCCTAAAAATTGTCCACAACCTATGAAAGAGGAATATTTACTAACAAGTGAACTTGAATATACAAATGAACCCTATGCTATAGCTAAAATAGCAGGTATCAAAATGTGTGAGAGTTATAATCTACAATATGGAACTAATTTTATATCTGTAATGCCAACCAATCTCTATGGAATAAATGATAATTTTGACCTAGAAACTTCTCATGTTCTTCCTGCCTTGCTTAGAAAGATGCATGAAGCTAAAATTAATAATCAACCAAGAGTAGAGATATGGGGTAGTGGAAAACCAAGACGAGAATTTCTCTATTCAGAAGATATGGCTGATGCTTGTATTTTTTTATTAGAGAGTCGAGATTTTAAAGATACTTACAATCAAGATAATAAAGAGATAAGAAATACACATATAAATATTGGTACAGGTGTTGATATATCTATAAAAGAGTTGGCTTTGACTATTAAAAAGATAGTTGTATATAAGGGAGAGCTATATTTTGATGATAGTAAACCTGATGGAACATTACTTAAAAGAACAGATTCCTCTAAACTTCATGCTCTTGGATGGAGACATACTGTTGAGTTAGAAGAGGGAATTGAAAAAGTTTATGAGTGGTACAAAAAGGATTTAAATGTATAAAATTACAATAGTGGGTACAGGATATGTAGGTTTATCGAATGCTATACTTTTAGCTCGACACAATAAAGTAACAGCACTAGATATTATTCCTCAAAAAATAGATATGATAAATCAAGGAGTAAGTCCAATAGAAGATAAAGAGATAAATGAGTATCTCCCTAAAATGGTCAAAAAATCATTATCAGCAACTTTGGATAAAGAGTTAGCTTATAAAGATGCCGATTTTATTATTATCGCTACTCCTACAGACTATGACCCTAAAACAAACTACTTTAATACGAAAAGTATTGAATCTGTAATCAACGATATAATAGAGATAAATCAAGATGCTGTAATGGTGATAAAATCAACTATTCCTGTAGGCTATACAGAAAAGCTAAGAGAGCAGTTTAACTCTAAAAACATTATCTTCTCTCCTGAATTTTTACGAGAGGGCAAAGCCTTATATGATAATCTTCACCCTAGCAGAATTATTGTCGGAGAAAAGAGTAAAAGAGCAGAAATATTTGCAAATCTACTAGCACAAGGAGCTATAAAAAAAGATATACCTATCCTATTTACAAACTCCACAGAAGCAGAGGCGATAAAGCTCTTTTCTAATACCTATTTAGCAATGAGAGTTGCATATTTCAATGAACTTGACTCTTATGCACAGATACATAACCTAGATACAAGAGAGATAATAGAAGGGGTTGGACTGGATCCAAGAATAGGCACATACTACAATAATCCGAGTTTTGGATATGGGGGTTATTGTCTCCCAAAAGATACTAAACAGCTCTTGGCAAACTATAGCAATGTGCCAAATAATATTATAGAAGCTATTGTAAATGCAAATCGTACGAGAAAAGATTTTATAGCAGACCAAATCATCCAAAAGTTAAATAGTTCAAAATTAAAAACAGTAGGTATCTATCGCTTGGTTATGAAAACAGGCAGTGATAATTTTAGAAGCTCTGCTATTCAAGGAATTATGAAGCGAATTAAAGCAAAAGGAGTTGAAGTAGTTGTTTATGAACCTGTAATAAAAGAGGATAATTTTTTCAATTCTAAAGTCATTAGAGATTTGGATGAGTTTAAAAAGATTAGTGGTGTTATTGTAGCTAATAGGTTAGAGGAGAGTATAGCAGATGTGAAAGATAAGGTTTATACTAGAGATATATTTGGTGGAGATATTTAAAAAGGAGTAGATATGGTTAAACAAAGTAAAATGAAATCCAACTTTAGAAATAATGTAATTATATTAATGACTGGCAGTTTTTTTTCACAGATAATACTTATTATTGTAAGTCCACTTCTAACAAGATTATTTACTCCTGATGACTTTGGTAGCTCTTCATTATTTTTAAGTATTAGTTCTATATTATTAATCTTAACAACAGCTAGATATGAAATGGCAATTGTTCAAACAAAAAAGAATATTGATGCTATTTCTCTAGTTCTTTTAACTATTTTACTTTCGTTTTTCTCTTTTATCATATTAAATATTTTATATATTATATTTAATGAAACAGAATATATCATTAATTTAAATAATAAATTAAATGGGTTACTATATTTTATACCATTATATGTTTTTATTGCAAATATATATCGAATTATAATCAATTATATGAATCGAAATAGATTATATAAAATTATTTCATTAAATCAAATAATACAATCAATTTTCCAATCTAGTAGTAAAGTAATATTTGGACTTGTAGATATTGCTTCTAATGGTTTAATACTAGGTACAATTATAGGTCAAATTATAGCACTTTTACTACTTATTTATCGTTTTATAGGTACAAAAATTAAAATAGTGATTTATATAGTTGCGATTAAAAGAATCAAAAAAAATTTATATTTATATAAAGATTTTCCAAAATATTTACTTTTATCAGATGGAATAAATGTTATTGCATTACAATTGCCATATCTTATGACAAGTTTTCTTTTTTCAATGAAAGAGTTAGGTTTTTTATCTTTATCTTATAGTATGAGTTCTCTACCATTAAGCTTTTTAGGTTCTTCCCTTTCTCGTGTATTTAGACAACAAGCATCTGATGATTATAATAGAACAGGAAGATGTGATATACTTTTTATAAAAATGTTAAAAAAAATCATAATTTATTTAACTTTTCCATTTATACTAATCTTTTATTCAGCACCAATAGTATTTAAAATAGTTTTTGGTGAACAGTGGATACAAGCAGGAGAAATTGTTCAAATTTTAATTTTTATGTTCTTTTTTCAATTTATAGCTCGTATTTTAACATACATGTATATATTAACTAATCATCAAAAAGAAAATTTAATATTACAAATATTATTATTAATATCAACTGTTATATCATTTTTAATTGGTTTTATTTTTTTTAAAGATTTGTATATATCTTTAACATTATTTGGAATTACATATAGTATATTTTATATTTATACAATATATAAAAGTTATATTTATTCAAAAGGTAATAAAAACTATTTTAATAATTTTCAAAATGGAGAAAAATATCATGACTAAATCTTTAGTAAGTGTTCTTATTGGAACATATAATCGATCTAAACTTCTAAAAAGATGTATTAATAGCATTTTGAATCAAAACTATTCAAATATAGAAATAATTATTATTAATGATTGTTCAACAGATAATACAATTGAGATTTTAAATGAATATGTTCATAAATATCCTAATATCAAATATATAAATAACAATAAAAATAGGGGTATATCATATAATAGTAATTTAGCGTATAGTCTATCTTCTGGTAAATATATTGCTCTTATTGGTGATGATGATGAGTGGAATGATACAAAAAAAATTACTAAACAGGTTGAAGCATTTAAAAAGGATAAAAATCTAGGTATTGTTACTACATATTGGAATGATGTTAAAAATGGAAAAATTATTAGACAACATCAACCAAAAATAGATAAAAATGTATTATGTCAAATATTAAAAGGAAATGGTATTTATTGTGGTTCAACTGCTCTTATATCAAAAGAAGCATGGGAAAAAGTAAAAGGTTTTGATGAATCTGTACCAAGAGGTACTGATTCTGACTTGTTTCGTTCAATTATTGCTAAAGGTTATCAAAGCAAAATATTAAATTTTTTTTCAACTAATGTTTATATAGATAATCATCCAAGAATGACACCAACAAAATCTATTAGTGCATTTAAAAAAGATATATTATCAAATGAAATTTGTTTAGAAAAATTTAAACTAGAATTTAACCATTGCTTAGAAGCTAAGCTATTAAGAAAAAAGTCTCTAAGTAAAAAATATTTAAAATTATTTTTAAGAGAAAGAAATTTTAAAATATTAAATAATTTTATAAAGGTATTATATAAATGAATTCACTTGTTACAATATGTGTTACAACATATAATCGTAAAAAACTTTTACCTATAACTATAAAATCTATTTTACAACAAAGCTACAGTAATTTTGAATTAATTATAGTAGATGATTTCTCAACAGATGGAACAAAAGAATTTGTTAAAAATAATATTTTACCACTAGATAATAGAATTAAATATATCCGTCATAATCAAAACAAAGGTTTAGCCTCCGCAAGAAATACAGCTATCTTTAATGCACAAGGAAAATATTTTACTTTTATTGATGATGATGATACATGGAAAAAAGAGTTTATCTCAAATTTTATTGATATAGCTCATTGTTATAATGAAAAGTATGTATTTTGTACCAGTATTATCTCTTTTAATAAAAGCATTAAAATGTTAAGTGCTAGTATGCGTGATTTCTTGATTCTTGGATATACTCCACCTGTAGGGAGTCAATTTTATTTAACAAAATCATTAAGAACTATAGGTGGTTATGATACTAATATTACAAGTGGAATAGACCACGATTTATGGATTACATTGGGAAAGGAAAATTATCATTTAATTTGGTTAAATCACGCTATGGTTCAGGTAAATCCCATTGCTTCAAATCAAAGAATCACCTATAATATAGATAAGCGTATTACTGGTATCCAAAATTCTTTAAGTATTTGGAGAAATAGAGTAGGTAATTCATTTGGTAAAGATTTTTTTCAATGTCTTGAGAAAAACTATCAATATAATACCTATAAGAAATTTATTTTACTTTCGTTAAAAGATAAAAAAAATAATAATCTTTTATACTATTTTAAATGTTTACCTAAAAAACTGTTTTTATTAGATTTAAAACGTTATCTCTTTAATAAAAATAGACTGTTAAAACATCCAACTTTTATACCTTGTAATAATTTACAAAATAAAACTTCATCAGAACTTATGGAGATTAAGAATGATACAACTTCGATATAATAAAAAAAAATCTATAGATTATATCTTAGTCTTTTTATTAATATCAATTTCAGGAAATCCTTTTTTCTCAGGGACAAATATATTAAGTATTATATTTTTATTCACTTTATATATTTTCATAAAAAGAAAAAAGAAAATAGAAGAAAAATTCTTAATATTTATTTCTATTTTATTTATAATCACTGTATTTCAAACAGTTATATTCTCTTTTTTCTCTCTCATTACAATAATAGGTTTATTTATGAGAATTTTTATAGCATATATGGTTGTTAAAATAGTAACAAATAAATTCATAGATAACTATATAAAAATTATGTATCTATTATCTCTATTCAGCTTATTTTTTTATATAATTAGTAATTTAAACTTGAACCTTCTAATACCTTTCTCTATAAATGTATCAGGGGAGGAGAGCCTTTATCCAAGGTATAGTATATTTGGAATATTTACATATATAACTCCATTTATAGATAGAAATAGTGGTCCATTTTGGGAACCTGGTGCTTTTGCAGGATACTTAATAATAGCTTTTATTTTTAATTATTTTTCATCATTATCTAAAAAAAATAAAATTAATAAAATATTATTGATTACTATTATTTCTACATTTTCAACTACGGTATATTTAGCAATTTTTTCTTTTTTCTTTTTGATATATTTCAAAAATATAAAAAATTTTTTCTTAAAAATTTTTTCTGTAATGTTTATATTATCAATAGGATATTATGCTTATTTTAATTTTGATTTTTTAGGAAAAAAAATTGAAAATCAATATTCTATTATAGAAAAAAACATTAATCCTTATCTTCAAAATACAGATACACAGCGTTTTCTAAATATATTAAGAGATATAAAAGATTTTGAGGAGCATGAGATTATAGGAAGAGGTACAAATCCTATAACCCGATACTCTTTTGACTCACACAATCAGATACGAACTGTAGGGATTACGGATATATTAGTAAAATTTGGTATTATATTTTTTATTTTAATGCTTTATTATCTTTATACCTCCATATGTTCTTATCTAAAATATCAAAAGAAAAAAGAAAATTTATATTGTTTAAGTATATTTACAACGATTATAATTACCTTGATGTCCGAAGTTTATTTTAACTATCCCTTTTATTGGTCATTATTATTTCTCTATATATTGAATAAACCCAAATACAAGGATACCAACATATGATTTATATAGTTACAGCAGTCTTTAATAGAAAAGAATTTACAAAAAATTATCTAAAAGCACTTGAAAAACAGACAAATAAAAATTTTCGAGTAATAATAATTGATGATGCTTCTACTGATGGCTCATCAGAAATGATAGAAAAAGAGTTTCCAAATGTTGTTTTACTAAAAGAAAAAGGTAATTTATGGTGGGCAGAAGCAACTAATATAGGAATTAAATATGCTATAAAATTAGGTGCAAAATATATAATGACTTTAAATAATGACACCATTCCTTGTGAAAATTATATTGAAAAAATGTATTATTGGATGAAAAAAAAGCCTAATGCTCTATTAGGTGCATTTGCTATTGATGCTTTAACTCATAAAGTAATCTTTGGTGGAGAGATTTTAGATTGGAAAAGAGGAAAGTATAAAAATATTTTAGAACAAATACCAGAAAACAGAAGATATGGACTAAAAGAGGTCAATATATTTCCAGGAAGAGGACTACTTATTCCTATAAATGTTTTTGAAAAAATTGGATTTTATGACTCCAAGAATTTTCCTCAAACAGTAGCTGATTTAGATTTCACTTGTAGAGCTTTTAATTATGGATATAAAATTTACTGTAACTATGATGCAAAAATAAAAATTTTTCCAGAAGAAAGTGGAAGTGTTAAATTAGTAAAAAATAGAAGTTTGGAAAATTATTATAATCACTTATTTGGAATTAGAGGAGGAGGTAATCTAAAATGGTTTATAATTTTTACATGGAAAAATGCACCTTTATTATATTTACCTACATACCTAATTATTGGATTATCCAAAAGAATTTTTGCATATCCAATCAGATGGTTAAAGGAAAGTATAAATGGATAATTTAGCACCAATAGTAATATTTACATATAATAGATTAGATTCACTTATTAATACTATTAATAATTTACTTAAAAATGAAAATATAAATGAATCAAAACTTATTATATTTTCAGATTCTTGGAAGAATTACAAAGATAAAGAAAGTGTTCTAAAAGTTAGAGAATATCTATACACTATTAAAGGATTTAAATCTATTCACATTATTGAAAGAGAAGTAAACTATGGATTAGCTAAAAGTATAATAGAAGGAGTCACTGATATTCTTAATAAATATAATAAAATTATAGTTCTTGAAGATGATTTAATAACTTCTCCAAATTTTTTATCCTATATGAATCAAGCTTTGAATTTCTATCAAAATCACGATAAAATTTTTTCTATTTCAGGATATACAGGAAAATTACCAAGTTTAAATAAACTTAAAAATGATGTTTATTTATCATATAGACCTTCATCATGGGGTTGGGGAACATGGAAAAATCAATGGGATAATATTGATTGGGATGTTGTTGATTTCAATGAGTTTATTCATAATAGAAAAAAAGTAAAAAAATTTAATCGTGGAGGTATTGATATGTCAAGAATGCTAAAACATTGTATGGAGGGAAAAAACCATTCTTGGGCAATACGATGGGCTTATGCTATGTCAAAGCAAAATAAATATTGTATATATCCCAAAGTATCTAAAGTCCAAAATATAGGTTTTGGAGATAATGCAACAAATTGTAAAGGAGTTAATATATATAAAACAGATTTAGATACTAAAGATAAATTAAATTTTAAATTCAATAAAGATATAAAAATCAATGAACAATTAATAAAAGAATTTAAATATATATTTAGCTATAAAAATAAACTTATTTCTAAAATAAAAAATTATATACAAAAGATTATATTATGAAGCCTAAATTATTATGTATATTACACCGTTCCCCACCAACACATGGTGCAGCTAAAGTAGGAGATTTTATCAGTGAAAGTAAAAAATTAAATGAGAAGTTTGATTGTCAATTTATAACTATAAAATCATCAAATACTATAGGAAATATTGGTAAAATCAATTTTAAGAAGCTTTATTTGGTAGTAAAACTCTATATTAAAATTTTTATTGCACTTATATTTTTTAGACCTGATAAAATATATTTTACAGCATCTATTAATAGTATCGCTTTTTATAGAGATATTCTACTTTCTACACTTTGGAAATGTTATAAATTATTTAAAAAAACAGATATTTACTATCATTATCATACAAAAGGTATTAATAAGTTTGTTTCTGTTTCAAAAAAAAATTTAAAATTAACTAATTTTTTTCTTAAAGATGTAAATTTAATTTTACTATCTCCTTTGCTTAAAGATGATTTTAAAAAGATAGATAACTATAAAAATATTTTATATCTTCCTAATGGAGTAGAAAACAATCTTACAAATAAAGAGTTTATATCATATCTTGAAGAAAAAAAATTTCATAATATTAATATATTATATTTATCAAATATGATTAAATCAAAAGGGTATTTTGAAATACTAAAATTAGCAAATTTATTCAAAAATAAAAAATATCATTTCCATTTTGCAGGTGGATGGCAAGATAAAGAAGATGAAAAAGAGTTTTTTAAATATATAAAGAAAAACAATTTAGAAAAAATCGTTACCTTTCATGGTTTTGTAAATGGTGAACAAAAAAGAAAACTTTTTATCGACACATCTTTATTTGTTTTCCCAACTAGATATAAAAATGAAGCCTTTCCTTTAACTATCTTAGAATCACTTTCATATGGAGTACCTATACTTTCAACAAATGAAGGTTCAATTCCTTTTATAGTAGATGAAAAAAGTGGGATTATAGTATCTAATTTAAATGACCTATCTATAGAACTTGATAATGCTATAGATAATTTAATCAACAAAAAAACATCTATTTATTGCAGAAAAAGATACTTAAAAAACTTTACATTAGATAAATTTGAAAATAACTTAGTGGAGGTATTTAAATGAAAATAATGGACTATGATATATATATAGATAAGCTAGAACAGATAGACTTAACAGAGAAAAAGATTATAAATACAATTAATCCTCACTCTTATATTATAGCTAAAAGTGATGATTCATTTCAAGAAGCGTTAAAAGCTTCCGATATATTAATTCCAGATGGAAGTGGAATAGTTCTCGCATCTAAATTCATTTATAAAAAAAATATAAAAAAAGTTGCAGGGTCTGATTTACATAAATTTTTATTGGAAAAAATAAATAAAAAAAATGGTAAAATATTCTATATGGGAGCTTCAACAGATACTCTAAATAAAATAGAAAAAAAACTAAACAAAGAATATCCAAATATTATAATGGATAGTTATTCTCCACCTTTTAAAGATTTTTTTTCAGATGAAGAAAACCAAATAATTATAAATAGAATTAATGCCTTTAGTCCAGATGTCCTATTTATCGGGATGACTGCTCCTAAGCAAGAGAAATGGTTATATGAACATAAAAATAAATTAAACTTTAAAGTAGCTAGTTCTATTGGTGCAGTCTTTGATTTTTATGTAGGTAGAATAAAAAGATCTTCTCAATTCTGGATAAATTTACATCTAGAATGGTTACCAAGATTAATTAAAGAACCTAAACGCTTATGGAGAAGAAATTTTATTAGTACACCACTATTTATTATAAATATAATAAAATATAAAATCCTGATGATACATTTTAAATTAGTTAATACGCATAAATATTAGTACTTTATTACAATATATTTTTTTCTTTCAACTATTTTTCACTTAAGATTCAAATAGCTCTATAAAATATTAATTTTTATTAAAATAAATTTTTAAATGTAATTTTATATTATTTTTAATATAAAATTACAAAATTAAAATATACAACTAAGAATAATTAATCATTCTTAAGAACTTTTATAGTAAACTTTATTATATATCAGGTATATAAAAGGAAACTTAATGAAAAGATTAACATTTAATAATTTATTATCTATTGCAATTATTGGCTCTTTGATTGTAGGGTGTGGCTCTGACACTACAAAAAAAACAACTTCTACTGTAGGGAAAGTTGTTGATGATTATATTGCAGGGGCAACAGTCTGTGCAGATATAAATGGTAATGGACTAGCAGATGATGACCCAAAGAATTGTGTAAAAACAAATCAACAAGGTAGCTTTAGATTTTCAACACTAAGAAAGGAAGCTTTGGTAGTCTCTGGAGGAGTTGATATAGGCACAGGTAAAGCGTTTAAAGGTGTTCTTTCAGCACCTGCTGGAAGCAGTGTTGTAAATCCATTAACAACACTTATACATAGTGTTCAAAAAGAGGGAAACAGTTCTGTTCAAGAGGCACAAGATATTGTAAAAGAACAATTAGGCTTAAGCCGTACAGATGTTGATTTAACCTCATTTGATCCTCTTTCAGAACTTCAATTTGGAGAAGATGATAAAAGCAAAGAGGTTGCCCAAAAAGTTTTAGCACAACAAACAACCGTTCAAGTGATTTTATCTGTAACTACAACAACCATTTCAGCCACCTTAGATAATGTTAGCGAAGCCAATGTAAGTGTTGAAGCATCGAATCAAATGGCTCAATTAATGCTATCTCAAATAAATAGTCCAACAGCAACACCAAAAATAAATGATAAAGAGACCATTGAAACCATTATAAAAGAGACGGCACAAGAGACCTTTTCTGAAAATACTCAAGAGCATACAGAAGCCCTAGCCTCTATAACAAAAGTACAAACAGTTGTAGCACAACAGACCCAAGTTGTTGCACAAACTGTTGTTAAAAATATTGAATCTATTCAAGCAGATACTACCGAGAGTGCTTTAAATGTTATAAAAGAGTCTAATACTGCTATGTTATTGGTTACAGATAGACAAAGCGATGATAGTATCACAAATATCATTGAAGAAGCTGTAACAACAGGAGAGACACAAACCTTAGCAAGTGTAGATATTAACAGAGAAATTAAAAATAGTCAAAGTAATCTTATTACACGACCAGAAGTAATAGAAGAAATATTAGAAGAGATTAAAATTAGACCTACTGGTGGAGAGGGAGGAACACTTTAGAATATTAGAGAAACTCATCATTTAAAATAGTATTATATTTAAAAATCTTAGAGTAGAGTGACATAGATAAACTCTTCTCTAAAGCTTCAATATGACCTTGATGATGAGTATCTGTACCAACAAAATCTACCATACCATTAAGAATTAATTTTTTAACTGCCTCTCTTATATCAGAGGAGTAATAATTGGCAATGGAAGTCAGATTAATTTGAAACAGTACGCCCATATCTTTTAAAGCCTGATACTCTTTAAACGAATAATGAAAATATACATACCGTTCAGGGTGAGCCAATAATGGTGTATACCCTGCTAATTTTATATCATAAATCAAACTCTCTAAGTTATTGGGATAAGTAAAATAGGAGAGTTCAAAGAGAAGATATTTTTTCTTTCCGAAAGATAAAATATCTCTTTTAGATAACAACTCTTCAAAAGATTTATCTGCATAATATTCAGCAGCCACCTCTATCTCAATATCAATATCTCGTTTAGATAACTCCTCTTTTAAAATCAAATATTTATCTTTTATATTTTTAGAACTATTAGAAAACATATCACTAATATGTGGTGTTGTAATTAACCGTGTATAATTCATCTCTTTTAATTTAAGAATTA
>Ga0256827_10000473_pt1 | contig 24915 bp, 18 predicted proteins | sample CV84metaG_FD_185977 | JGI IMG/M metagenome (GOLD analysis project Ga0256827, IMG submission 185977) | Hydrothermal vent microbial communities from East Pacific Rise, Pacific Ocean - CV84 | ecosystem: Environmental > Aquatic > Marine > Hydrothermal vents | place: Pacific Ocean: East Pacific Rise...
CTCCCATATATTTAATTTGATTTTCTGTTTCAGGAGCTTCATTAAATGCTAATTTTTCAATTACCGTTCCTGACTTAACAATTTTTACTGAAAGTAATGAATTACTCATTTTATCCCCCTAATTATATCATTATTATCATTTTCTTCTTTTAATTTAGAGTTATCAGCCTCTTTACTCTAATTATATTGACAATATTTTTTTTTATTTGTTCCCATTTAGGATTAATTGTTTAACAGAAATACCTATAATTGCTTTAAAAAGAGAAATTTAAGATATAAATATAACTTCTGGGGTTAATTTAATTTTAAATTTCTCAAAAACTTTATTTATTATTTTATCTGATAAATTTTTTATGTCATTAGATGTTGCATCATTTTTATTTATAAGTATGAGAGCATGATTTTCATATACTGCTGCTCCGTTTAATTCAAAACCTTTTAAACCAGCTTCTTCTATGAGCCATGCTGCAGGTATTTTTACTGATTCTTCATTTATTTTATATGATGGAATATTTTTATATTTACTTTTTAATGAATTAAAAAGAGTGTAATTTATTACAGGATTTTTAAAGAAGCTCCCGCAATTACCAATTTCTTTATAATCAGGAAGTTTATTTTCTCTTATTTTGCTAATAGTTTGGGCTATAATTAATGGAGTTAATTTATCTATTTTTTTTAAATTATTTTTTATATTACCATAATCTAAAATAAAACTTTTAGGTTTATTTTTAAGCTTAAAGATTGCAGAAATAATAAAATACTTTTCGTTATTCTTTTTGAAAAAACTACTTCGATAATCAAAGTTTAATTCTTCTTTTTTAAAAGTAATAGTTTTATTGTTTTCAAAGCTATAAGCTTCTACACTTACGAGTAAATCCTTGATTTCTACTCCATAAGCACCTATATTCTGTACAATTCCACTACCAACTCTTCCTGGAATTTTAGCCAGATTTTCAATTCCTCCTCCAAACTCATTTTTAACAGCAAAATAAACAAAATCATTCCATATTTCACCAGAAAATACTTTTATTAGCCCTAAGTTTATATCAATAATATTTATTCCTTTAATTGAGTTTTTAATTATTAATCCATTAAAATCATTTAAGAATAATATATTTGTGGCATCTCCAATTATGAGCTTTTTATCTTTTTTAGAGATTTTGTCAATATTTTTATAGAAGTCATCAATAGTTTTTAATTCTATAAATTCAGAAGCAAAAATATCCAGTTTAAAAGCATTTAGTTTTTTAAGTGATTTATTTTTACTGATTCTCATTTTTTTCCAGTAATGCCAATAACATCTCCTTATCTTTTAAAAATTTTGATTTTTCATTTTCCATTATATCAGACTCAACAAATTCTATAAATTTTAATATATTTATTTTTTTGAATTTCACTAAAATATTTAATAAAAAATTTCTAACTTCAATATTTTCTATATACTCAATGTATGCTTCGCTTAATCCAGAAACAGAGGGGAAGCCATTTTCAATTATCAAATTTTCAAGATATTGAATTTTATCTATATTTTCATGTCTTATTTCTTCAAATTGAATAATTTTTTTTATGATATAGTAAGAATGATTGGTTGCATATGCAATAATACGATTTTTTATTTTTTCCTTATCTTCATCATTTAGAGTTGAGCTAAAATGATATTCAAGTAAAAAATCAAGTTCTATTTCAGGGTCTAGTTCTCTTACTACTAATAAAAAGTCTTTTAATTTCATTGATTTCTTTTTATCTGTTTCTTTTTCATCAATTTCTTTAACTTTTACAAGTAAATTAGAAATAAGAATAGCTACAACTACTAGAACAATAACCAGTAATACCATCATTAGAAATTATCCCTTATTAGTTTTAATATTTTATCATCATCAAATGGTTTAGTCATATAATTGTTTGCACCAGCATTAATTGCATCTTGTTCATCTACAGATTGTCCTTTTGCTGTTAGAATTAATATATATAAATCTTTAAAGTCATCATCCTTTCTTATTTCTCTTGCAACATCATAACCATTTTTTTTAGGCATCATAACATCTAAAATCATAAATTTAGGTTTATAAGTTTTTAATTGAGTAATGGCTTCTTCTCCATCAGAAGCTAAAATTACATCAAAACCTTCCATTTCTAGTATAAAAGCAATTGTTTCTCTTATATTAGCTTCATCATCAACAACTAAAATTACATTATTTAACATATCTTAACCCCACTGCAGTCCAATCATCTTCTATTTTATTATTAGTAAAATCTTTAACATCTTCAAATATATTTTCAATTAAATTTTTTACTTTTATTGTTCTGTAATTCTTACATATACTAATAAAGTTTTCTTTTCCTAAAAATTCTTTATCAGGGCTTTCTGCTTCTTCAAAACCATCAGTGAAAAGTATTAATAAATCACCACTATCTAGTTTATCTTTAAATTCCTGATATTCTAAATCTTCAAAGAAACCTAGTGGCATTCCTCCAACTTTTAAATAGCTTATTTCATTATTGGCTCTAAGTATAAATGGAGGATTATGACCTGAGTTAACATAGGATATTTCTCCATTTTCAGTGTTGATTTTAACAATTGTAGATGTTATAAATCTTCCACTATCTCCGACTTCCTGACAGATAAACATATTTATTTCTTCAACAAGTTCTTTTAATTCTTTTTTTGATTTGAAAAAGGCTTTTAAATATGACCTGAAATTATTAACAAGTAAAGCAGAACTAAAATTGTGTCCTGAAATATCTGCAATTACAAGATATATATACTTTTCATCTTCCAGAAAGTAATCAAAGTAGTCACCACCAACTTTATTAGGTGCGATACTTTTCCCATAAAAATCAATATGCTTAATTTCAGGAAAATTTTGGGGTAAAGTATCTGTTTGTATTTGTGCTGCAAGAGAAAGCTCTTTTTTTAATTGTTCACCTTTTTTTATTTCATTAATAAGTTGAATTGATTTAATGAACATTGAAATTTCTTTTGAAATGGATAAGATAATTTTAATATCTTCTGAATTAAATGGAGAACTATCAACTTTATCTGTTAAATTTAAAACACCCATGACTTCATTATCAATTTCAAGTGGTATTATCATTATTGGCTCAGAAACAAAATCTTTTTTAAATGAATGGTTTCTTTCTGCTTTTGTAATTAAAATTCTTCTTAGTTCATCTGGTAAGTCATTATCTGAATTTACAATTAAAGTTCTGTTGTTATTAAATACCCATCCTGAAATACCTGAAATATCTAAAAATTTTAATTTTCTAATTCTTTCAGGTAAACCAATACTTGCTGAGATTACAAATCTATCATTATTACTAACTAGGATAGATGCTCTTTTTACTGTTATTATAGAAAGCAAATGTTTTAATAATAAAGAACATGTTTCTTCTAGTGAAGATAAAAAATTTAAACTATCTGTTATTTTTGAATGAAAATTTATAATTTTCCATTGACGAGCAATTGTTTGTATTATATCCAGTAAATTATCTGATACATTTAAGGAAGATTCTACAATATCAAGAACTTTTTCTGTAAATATTTGATATTCAGGCGTTTTAGATGATATTTCAATTGATATATTTAAATCCTCTATTAACTTAATAGATTTTTTAAATTGAATATTTTCAAAAGATTCACCATATAAAGGTAAGTCTTTAGCATATATAAAAATATTAAAGCCTGTATTTCTAAAAAAATCCAATAGTTTTATAACTTCTTTTCTTCTAAATAAATATTTTAAAATTTTATTTTTATCCATTATTCCTCTACTCTTTACTTATTGGTAAAGTAAAAATAAATCTACTACCTTTATTTATTTCTGATTCTACCCATATTGCTCCACCATGTTTTTGAATAATCTCCTTTGAAATAGGTAGTCCAAGGCCTGTGCCTTTAGGTTTATCTGTTAAAGTATCTCCTGATTGTTTGAATTTATCAAAAACAGTATTTAAATCCTCTTTTATTATTCCAATTCCAGAATCCTCAACTGAAATTTTAATTTTATCCTTGCTAGAATTCAAGAGAATATTAAGTTTTATATATCCTGAGTTGGTAAACTTAACTGCATTGCTGATTAAGTTTACCATTACCTGAATAATTGCATCTTTATCTAATATTAAACTGGGTATTAAATTTGGTATAGATATTAAGTATTTTAGTTTCTTTTCATAAACAGATGGATATGTAATTGTATATATATGATATAATAAATCATAGAAATTTATAGTCTTGAAGTTAAAAGTCATTTCTCCTGCTTCTATTTTAGATAAATCAAGAACATTATTTATAAGTCTTGTTAATCTATCAACTTCTTCTATTATTATACCTGAGAATTTATCTATTGATGCCGGTTTTTTTAAGCCATATTTATTTATAATTCTTGCTGATGATTTAATTGAAGTGAGTGGTGTTCTTAATTCATGAGAAACATTAGATAAGAAGCTTGATTTTAACTCATCAAGTTTTTTTAATTGTTTATTTGCTTCATCAAGGGCAATATTTTGCTCAATTAACTCATTAGTCCTTATTTCAACTAATTCTTCAAGTTTTTCAGTATATTGTTTCACTTGTTTTTCAAGGTCTTTTCTAGTTGTAATATCTCTTACTATAATTGTATATGTAAGATAATTATCATATTTATTTATAGATAAAGAAACTTCGACAGGTATTTTTTTTCTATTATTTCTTACTCCAATAGATTCGATGATTATACCATGCTCATCTTTTAGTTTTTTAAAGTTATCAAGTAAGTCAATATGTTTTTCAAATGAAAACAATTTCAACAGGGAATTATTTATAATTTCATTTTTTTTATAGCCAAAAATATATTCAATTGCTTTATTTGTAAAGATAATAGTAAAATCTTCATCAATTGTAATAATCCCATCATTTGCTTTTTCTGATATTATTCTAAATTCTGCTTCTGATTTTGATATCATTTTGTAATAAAACTTAATTAAACTAAATTTTTCTGCTAAAACTCTAATAAGAGATTTTTCATCTTTAGTTAGTTGCTTAAAATCTATTTTTTCCTGAAAACTACTTAAATCTTTGGGTATTTCATGAATATTATTTATTTTTTGGGTAATATTATTTAAAAATTCTTTATAACTATCTTTTTTATTCATTCTAGAAAGAATATTTTAAACTTGCAGATAATGATACTGAGATTGTATCATAACCTGTCATGTAATCACTTGATACAAAAATTGATGTTGAAAAATGTTTTAATAATAAGTAGTATTCAAAACCAATTAAACCACCTGCTGATATTTTAATTCCATCTATTTCAAGTGAAGGGTCAATCATTAATAGGCCACCATGTAAGTTTATGTGCAGGTTGACTCTTTCTTTGTTTAATACATTAAAGTTTACACCTAAGCCAAGTGTTCTGCTATTAAAATCTCTACTATAAAGAATATTACTTGCTCCTTTGATTTGAGCTTGATTAAAAATAAATTCACCATATAGTTCAAGAGAAAGAGCTGTGCTTATATCATATCCTACTGAAATATGAGTATTGAGACCAAATAAAGATTTTTTGTCAGGTTCTGTCTTATCTGATAGTTTTGGTGCTAACATATATGTAGTTCCTGATGCTAGCTTAAAAAAGACGCCTTTTACAACATAAGATTTTTTCTTTTTTGTAATTTTAACTTTATCTTCTTTTTTAGGCTTTTTATCAGTATCTTTATCTATTTCAGTTAAATTAAAATTCATTTCTTTTTGGTCAATTTTACCTTCTTCCTGAGTTTCTTCATCACCAAAAACCATTCCTGCATCTTCATCACCAAAGTTCATTCCAGCAGACTCTTCTTCTTTTACCTCTTTCTTAGTATCTTCTTCTCCAAGGTTCATACTACTGTCGTCATCTTCACCAAAACTCATTTCTGAATCTTCTTCTGTAGATTTTTTAGCCTCTTTCTTTTTAGTGGCTTTCTTCTTATGTGATTTCTTTTTCTTTTTAGGAGCCTGAACTTCTTCTTCATCTCCAAAGTTCATTCCTCCTCCATCAGAGAAGTCCATTCCTAGTATTGAGAATGAAAGAAGGAATAGGAAAATTACAATGATAAATTTATTAAAAAACATATTAAACCCCTAGTTAGATCTAAAGTTAAATGGATATCTTACTTGAGCATAGCCACCACCTTTTGGTTCAGGAAACTTCCATCTTTTAATTTTAGCCCTCATACACATTTGAACAGCTTTATCTTTTAAGGTTGCTCCATCTATTTTTGCAAATACAACTCTTCCCTGTGGGTTAATTTTCCATAAAACTGTAACATTACCTTTTAGTTTTGGCTTTCTTAGTAATTGTTTTTCGTAGCAGTATCTTATTTGGTCAATATTTCTATTAACAACTCTTTGGATTTGCTGTCTTGTTAAGTTACCAGTAATCATACCATCTTTAACTTTAATACGAAGTTTTCTACTTCTTTTTTTACCACCTTTAATACCAAGGCCTCCACCTCTGATATGTCCACCTCTGTATCCTCCAGTTGAAGGACCTCCTGAACCAAGTGAGCCGCCTACACCACCAGGGCCACTACTACCACCTCTGATACTTGGTGTTCCTGCTGAACTTGAACTAATATCTGTATCGCTGGCTAATCTGATATCATCATCCTCAAGACCAGAATAAGTTCCGCTACCCATTCCTGAGCCTAAACCTTTTTTTAATCCAAGAATACCTTTTGAGTGTACAAGTTTTTTGGTTTTAATTTGTTTTGCAGTAAGCTGTTTTCCGGCATCTTTTGATTTGAATTCATAGTCTGAGTTATTACTGTTTTTATTGAATTCAGTATCTTTTTTCGCAACTTTATTTTTAAATTCTATTTTCTTCTTTTTCTTTTTTATTTCAGGGACATCTAAAATAACTTTTGCATATCTTTCTGGAATTTGATTTAATTTTTCAAGATTAAATGTTTCAATTTCTGCAGGAATTAGATATATTATAAATACTAAAAGAAAATGCATTATCATTGATAGAGTACTAAATTTTATATTAAGACCATCAAGTATTGGTGTAAATATTGATTTTCCTGCTATCTTATATAATGGAACATGTGAAATTTCAATTCTGTTTTCTTCAATTTCAAAAGCTATTTTTGTTCTAAATAATAAACGAATAGCTCCAATATCTCCTTTCATTATTGCTTTTTGAGCTTGTAAAAGCTCTTCTAAATCATAAATATCTTCACCTTCAATATATTTTACATTATTTGGAAGGAAGTAAACTTCTCCCATATTTTCTAAAATTTTAAAACTTTCTTTTTTAGGTAATAATTCTGAGTCAATAAAAAATGTATCTTCATCTTCTGCACCAATTGTTACTATATCAGATTGATTAGGAAATAACTTTGAATCAATTAGATTTCCTTTCCAATAATGTTTTATTTCAATACCTTTACCAATGCTTTGCTTAAGCATTATTTCATCTTCTACACTATTATTAAAATAGATGTCTTTATCTGTTGCTCTTCTTGTTACTGTTGGAGTAATTAATGATTCTGTTTCAAGTATATTGCTTGCAGAAACTACTTTTGCAGAAGTTTCATCAACAAGTTCATTTACAACAACTTCTCTGATTTCTTCTTCTTCTGCTATTTCATGAATATCAATACCAACTAGTATTGTTAATGATAATTCACCAATTTTTAAGATATCTTCATTGTTTAATTGAACTTTTTGATTTTGTTCCATTGGAGAATCATTTAGAAGAGTTTCTCCTTTGCCCATTAAAGTAATTGTAAAGACTCCATCACTGTGTTCTATTATTGCGTGCATTCTTGATACTTCAGGGTCTTTAAGATTTATATGAGATGTGCTCATTTTACCAATCTTTATAACTCCCATATATTTAATTTGATTTTCTGTTTCAGGAGCTTCATTAAATGCTAATTTTTCAATTACCGTTCCTGACTTAACAATTTTTACTGAAAGTAATGAATTACTCATTTTATCCCCCTATAATTCATCAACAGAACTAGATAATTCAGGTAAAAAATCTTCTCTTGGTTTAATTTTAGTTTTCATATCAGTATTTTTTAATACATCTAAGTTACTTCCTGCAGGCTTTGTTTTATTACCTGTAATATCTGCTGAATCAAAATCAAATGTTTTAACTTCTTTCTCTTTATTTTCTGCAAATAAAGTAAAGCTAGATAAAACTAAAATTGTTAATATTAAAAATAATTTATTCATTATTCCCCCTAATTATTATTGTTTTCATTTTCTTCAGCTTTCATTTGTTCAATATCCTTTATCATTTGCTTACAAGTTTTTATTCTTGCTTCAACATTTAGGGTACCGCCTAATGATTTATATTTTTTATAATCTTTAATTGCTTTATCAGGCTTTTCTAAGTATTTTTGTAACAATAGTGCTCTGTTGTAATAAGCGTCTTTATAATTTGGCTCTAAGCTCAATAAGTCAGAATATACTTCCAGCGATTTATCATATTTTTTAGCCATTCTTAGTGAAATTCCATATAGGTTTTTAAAGAGTATATTATTAGGATAATTTGAAACAAGTGTTTTTAAATATATAACAGACTTTGTTCCTGCTCCATACCTCATGTATAGTAGTGCTAGAGCATAATTTGCATCAATATTCGTTTTATCCAATTTAATTGCTTTTTTATATGCTGCAATCATTTTAACTGATTCAAATTTAGCTTTATAGTATTCTGCTTTAATTACATACAGTTTAGCTTGTTCTTTTTTGTTTTCAGTATAGCTTATGCTTAAATCAATAACTTTTTCTGCAATAGAAAATTTCTTGTTATTTGTATATAGAATTCCTAGATTTTTATAGGCAAGAATGCTTCTAGGTTTAAATTCTAAAATTTCTCTTATTACTTTTATTGCTTTATCATATTCTTTATTTATGATTAAAAGAAAAGAATAATTTGCAAGTAATTTTTCTCTATTATCAGCTTCTATATTTTTTAGTTTTGAGGCTCTTTCCATATAGGGAAGAATTTCTTTTGTTTTATCTAATTTATATGCAACATAAGCCAGATTGATTAATGCAGGAATGTATTTTGAAGCTTTATAGGTTTTAAGTAAGTGTTTATATGATTTTTCAAATTTACTTATTTTAAAGTAAAAAACACCTTTGTTAAATCCTACTTCAGGATATTTTTTATAATTATCTGTTATTTTATTTGAAGAATTTATATAACTTGAAAATGAAAGATTATTATCCTTTTTCTCCAGTTTATATTTGGCCATCATTGTATTGAACTCCTTTTCTATTTCCTCTCTTGATTTAGAGTCATCAGCTTCTTCATTTTGTTTAACTATTTCTTTTTTTTCAGTTTTTTCACTGTTTTTAAGGTTTTTAGCATTATCATCTTTCTTTACAGCCTTATTTCCTCCACAACTAATAGTAGAAAAAACTAATAGAACAATTATATTGACAATAAATTTTTTCATTTGTTCCCCACTTTTTTATTTTTTATTTCTGTTTTTTTTGATTTTTCATTTTTAATTTCTAAAACAGGTTCTTCTTTTGTAAAAATAATATCATAAAAATCAATTGATTGGTGTTGTTCATCATTATTAACTTTGAATGCAGAGCTATCAATTTTAATCATCATTTTCATTGATTTATCAACCCACTCATTAAAAATTTGATTTTTCATGGCAATATTATAGCATCTTAGAGCTGCTTTAAATGCTTCTTGTTCTAATGGATATACATACGCCTGATATAAATCATCTTTATACATATCTTTTTGTTCCTGAACAGTGATGTCTCTTGTTCTTCTAAATTTAGGAATTGGAGCATTTTGAATATCTTTTGCAAAATCATAAAGAAGTGATGCCATTTTATAAAAATATGCTATGGACCAATCAGGATTTTGGAATTCTTTATATCCCTCAACATAAGATTTCATTAAATAATCCTTGAGTTTAATTTTTTGTTTTAAGGTTCTAAGCATAACGGATTTAGGAAGTTTAATTCTAATTCTTGTAAATTCATTATATTTTTTTTCTAATTCATAGAATTTATAACTTGCGAGTAATTTTCTTGATTTCTTAATTTTTTTCTTCTTTCTTGGAGAAAGCTTTTGATAGTATAAATAACCATCTTTATATTTTTTAATGGCAGATTTACGACTTCCTAGTTTTTTATATAAATCTCCAATTCTAAATTGAATCTCAATAACCTTTTCGTCAGAAATAACTCTTTTATATTCTCTTTCATATTTTGCCCAGTATTTTAATGCTGATTTTAATTTTTTAGTATTTTCAATATTAACACCTTTCCTAAAAAACCATTTACCTTTCTTCTTTAGGTTTAATCTGTAATGAGATACATATAAATCAATTAAGTCATTTGCTTTTTTTAGAGATTTAGGAGAACCATATATTTCATAAAAAGATATAGCTGCTTCTAATGCTGATTTAGCTCTTTTATCTTTTGGATATTTATTAAAAAAGCTTGCATATAAGTCTGCTGATTCATTAAATCTTACAAGTGCCTGATAGTTTTGTGCTAAAAAGAATAATACATCTTTTCTTTCTTTTTTATTTTCAAATTTTTTATTTGAAATAATTTCTTCACGAATTCTTATTGTTTCTTTCATTGCACCAGCATTTTCATACATCTGAGATGCATTATATAGTGAATAGAAAGCATTGTTTGAATTAGGATATTTTTTGTAATATGCATAATAAGCTTTTGCTGATTCTACATATTTTTTCTTTTCTTCAAGTTCTTTAGGAGACATAAAAGCAAGTGATTCAAAGTTTTCTTGTAATTGTTTCCTGAATTTTTTTGAAAATTTATCTTTATGCTTCATGAACTGTGTAACTCTTTTATGCATTTGAGTATATTCTTTTTTACTGTTAAGCATATCAAGTAGAATAGAAGCAGCTGGTTCATATACTGTACTTCCTGGATAATTATCTACAATATCTTCAAAAACAGGAACCGCTTTATCAAAATGACAAGTTTGGTAATAAACTCTTGCTGCACTATATCTTGCAGATGGAATTTCTTTTGAATTTGGATTGTGGTCAATAAAAATTTGAACTAACTTAATAAATTGCTCTTGTCTTCTTGTTAGTTTTTGTGGCTTTTTAGCTTTAGTTTTATGACAGTTACCTTGTCCGCCTTTTCTTGCTCTTTCTTCTTTGATTAGTTCAACATAGATAGAAAGAGCATTGTTTACAGCATCTTCAACAAGGTTTTTGGCTTGTTTTCCACCATCATCAGTAATGATTTGAATATAAACATCAATTGCATCTTCTTTACGATGTAAATCTTCATCGAGTAATTGAGCATATTGGAATAGCATAGGATAGTAGTCTTCATAACCTACAAATAATCTTTGATATTCCTTGTAGAATTTCCATGCAATTTTAAAATAAACATCATTGAATGTTGTTTTAGCCTGTTTATGATAAGTTGTTGCAAGTTCTTTTATAATTGCTTCAAGTTGTTCTATGAGTTTTTTGAACTCTTTATCATCTTTGTATTGTGATTCTATTGAGCTCATATAATTACTTGTTTTAAGAACAGTTCTTATTAGATTCCTTAATTTACCTAAAGAGATTGCAACATCTAGAATTGCAATTCTGTATTGCATTAGCTTTATTTCATCTGATTCAAGCTCAAGTAAACGGTTAAAAATAACAACAGCTTCTTCGTATTTACCTTGTTTATCTTTATATAGATAAGCCAGCTTTTCTAAATATTCTAAGTATCCGGGATCATCAAAAAGCTTTTTGAATACTTTTTCTGCACTATCAGGATTTGCAAATTGTGAGAAAACAAAAACTAAATCAGCTTTAACCTGATTAATAAATTTTTCATTTGGGTCTCCATCCTGTAAGATTTTAACGAAAACCTTAAATGCAGTAGTTGTTGCTTTTAAGTTAAAATCACACCAGCCTCTTTTATATAGTGCATAATTATATAATTCAGAATCATTATATTGTAAAACTTTTGTATAAGCTTTTTTAGCTGTTTCCATATCATCAATTAAAAAGTAATATTCTCCTAATGCTAAAAATGCATCTGGAATAAATCTTGAATCAGGATAGTCTTTAGCTAATTTTTTATATACTTTCACTGCAGATGAGCTTTGTTTAATATCTTCAAGAGTATGTGCCCATGAAAATAATACAAAATCCATTTTATTATAGTTTGGATATGTTGTATATATATTTTTATATATGTCTATTGATTTTTGAGTAACTGCAATAGATTTAAGTAGTAACTTTTCTTTTCTTTTTTCAAGTTTTTTGACTTTGGCTTTATTGTTTTCATTTGCAGCGATTACATCATCTATACTCATTGCTTTAAGCCATAAACCCTTTGACTTCTTTCTGTACTTTTCAGCTAGATTTAGTAAGTATTTAGGCTTGTCAGGATTTTCATCAGACATATCTTCTATTATTTCAGATATATTATTAATTTGTGTATTAATTATTTCTAGCTTTTCAATTTCTTTTTTCTTGATAAAGTTTTCTTGTGAGAATTTTTTTTCATCTTTTTTATCTTTCTTTTTACTTCTTTTGATTACTTTTAACTCTCTTGATTTTCTTTTTTTAGATTTTAGATTTATTTTAACATCTTTTGACTCAACTTTAAATTTTGAAATTTTTGCTTTTCCTTTTGTTTTTTTAGCAAAAACAGAAAATTGAAATATTAATGATAATATTAAAAATACATAAATTATTTTCATAGTATAAAACCTCTACTTTTTATTACACTGAGATACAATTGGATAAAGATAGTAACCTAATTCGTCTTTCCAGTACTCGCCTTCAAAAGGCCAGTAAACATAATCTTCAGGAGTAGACATAATTATCTTTTCTTTATCTAATTCAAAATATTCATCTTTGTTTATTTTAAGAGAAATTAATTCTTTTGTTATTTTAGCTTCCTTTATTTCAAGTATTGCCTGTTTGATAATTCTAACATCTGTTAATAATTTTCTTATTTTATTTACAACTCTTTTAAATCTTTGTAAAGCAATCTTTCCAATATCTGTTTCAATATCTTTTTTCTGATTATTAAGTATTTCAAGAAATGTTCTTGCCATTTTTGTTCTTAAAAACTTCTTTTTTGAAGATTTAATTTTTTTAATTTCAGCTCTAATTTGATTTATTTCATTAAATCTACTTAAAATTGCTTTATCTGAGAGAGCAATCTTTAATATCCACTGCATTCTTGGATCTTTATTATCTTTTAATGCTTTTTTAATAACTTTATAAAATTCAAAAGGGTCTGGATTAGCTTTTATGAGTTTAGTTAAAGTTTTTCTTAGAGGTCTGTAATCTTTTAAGAATCTTTTTACTATTTTATTTGTTTCTTTATAATCACAGTTGTTATAGTAGATAATAGCTTCTATAAAGTATTTTTCAGGATAAAACTCCTTGTAAAATGAAGGGGATCTTAGAGTAACAAGGTTACCTAAAGATTTTGCATAATCTCCCTTCATTAAGTATGCCCATGATGACTCAAATAGAGCATCAAGCCAATACATTGAGAATCTTGGAACTTTATTGAAATATAATATTGATCTGTCATAGTCTTTCATTTGATAGTATATTCTTGCAATTGCAATAATTGACATTTCTTTTAATTTTAAGTATTCGTTTTCACTATTTACTTTTCCATCATAATCAATTATTTCTTTCATTAAATCAATTGCAGCATTACCTTTTCCTAATCTTGCATATAATATTGCTAGTAAATATCTTGATTTTAAATATGAATCAGATGATTTAGGAAGTAGTTTTAGATATTGAACAGCTCTTGCAAATTTCCCTTTTTTATAACTGTATTTACCTGCAATATAATATAAACTATTTTTATATTTTTGAGGAACAATCTTTGGGTCATATTTAGATATGTTTTCTAGTAAAGTATCATTTTTAATTGATTTTGATAAATTAGTAAAATATTTTAAAGATGGATTGAAAAATGGAGAAGCATCTCCATTTTTAACTGATTCTGAAAAATAATGTAATGATAAATAGTTATAGCCTAATTTTCTAGTTGCTTTTCCTAGGTTAAAATAACCTTCTTCGTAGCTTGCTTTAAAATCAGGGTTATTAACGACTTTAAAGAATATATTTGCTGCCGTACGATATTTTTTTGATTTTTTATATATAAGTTTTCCTTTGTCGAGTGCAGCTCTTGCTTCTGGTTGTTCTGTAAGACTTTTCTCAACTTCCTCAGAGTCAAAAGACATTTCATTATTTGAAAAATCCATAGCTAAGACTGAAATTGAAATAAATAATATAAAAAAACTATATTTAATAATTTTCATAATAAATTCCCCTATGGAAAGAATAGACTGATACCAACATAAAAATTAACAAAGTTTGTTATATTTTTAGACATTTCATCTTTTTTATTTGGAACAACAATATGATCATAGTTTTCAGTGTAGATATGATCTTTAATTTCAAATCTGAATGCTAGCCAGCTTGATAGGTAGTATTTTTGACCAATGCCTATATTTGCCGCAACAGTATTGCTGTTATTTGTTGAGATATAACCAGCTCCTGCTGTCAGATAGAATTCAAAATAGAGTATTGTCCAGTCTAAGAATGAAAATTTACCTGAAATAGGTGACCATAAAAAATTAAGGTCAGCAAAATATTTAACAGCTGATAACTCAGGCATTAAATTTGCATCTCTTGGTAAATCCCTTGCTGCATCCTTATAGTAAGGTTTTGGAATGTACCCACCAAATAATTCAATAGAAAATGTTTCTTGTAAATGGAAGCCTAAACCTCCTGAAAATGAAAAAGACTGAATAAATTGATCATTTAATGACATACCAAAAGCAGGGAATAATTCAACCTTGTTTTTGTTTTGAATAATTTTCTTCTGGATTACATTAATGGCATCCATGTTCTTTTCTTTTTCCATTTTTTGAGACTGAACATTTACATCTTTTTTAGCATCTTCTTTTTTATTACTTTTTCCTAATAACACAGTCGTTACAAGAAATAAAGTCAATAAATAGATTTTCACAGACCTCTCCTAAGCAAAAATATTGAGAATGATATCAAATCGTAATAATAAAAGCAATATTTTTTTAATATTTTACTTATTTAATATACATAACTATCAATTAAACTTATTGTTATATGCTATTTCAACTGTATTAAATACAGTTTCCATAGTAAAATAAGCCAGAATTGTCTTATTTTATTGTTTATTATATTTAATGTATAAAAATATAAATGGAGAAAAGTATAAATAAAAATAAAAATAAAAATCTTGACAAATATCCAAACTTTACATATTTATAGGAGTGCAGAATATAAATCTGTTTTATTAATTTGAGAAGGAGGACTTTTGGCAGCTACAAAACTTTTAATTGTTGAATCACCATCAAAAGCGAAAACAATAAAGAAATATTTAGGCTCTACTTTTATAGTAAAAGCATCTGTTGGTCATATAAGAGATTTACCTAAAACTAGACTTGGAATTAACATAGATGATGATTTTAAGCCAACTTTTCAAAACTTAAGAGATAAGAAAGATATAATTAAAGACTTAAAGGATGCAGCAAAAAAAGTTAAAATTATATATATCGCAACTGACCCTGACCGTGAAGGTGAGGCAATAGCATTTCATTTGCAGGAAATATTAAAAAAAGTAAATCCTAATATAGAGAGGGTTTTATTTAATGAAATTACTAAAACTTCAGTTAAGGCTGCAATAAAGAAATCAGGGCAATTGGATATGAATTTAGTGAATTCTCAGCAAACAAGAAGATTTCTTGATAGAATTGTTGGGTATAAGCTTTCTCCTTTACTTTGGAAAAAAATAATGAAAGGGCTTAGTGCAGGAAGAGTTCAGTCTATTGCAACAATGATTGTTGTTGATAGAGAGAAGGAGATTGATGCGTTTAATCCTATTGAATACTGGAATATTAAAGCTTTTTTTAATAAGGAAAATATTGACTTTGTTGCTTCCTTAAATGCTATTAACGGAAAGAAGCTTGATACTAAAAAGTTTAATGTTAATAATGAAAAAGAAGCAAAACAAATTTTAACTGATATTCAAAACTCTGATTTTGAAATCACTAAGATAGAAAAGAAGGAAAGAAAGCAGCAACCTCCTGCACCTTATATAACTTCCAAGTTACAACAAGATTCAGCATCTCAGCTAGGATTTTCTGCTAAAAAAACTATGAGTGTTGCACAAAAGCTTTATGAAGGTAAAGATGTTGGTGACTTTGGAGTAACAGGATTGATTACATATATGAGAACTGATAGTGTAAGGATTGCAAAAGAAGCAATTGATGGCTTAAGAGATTATATTGAACAAAAATATACAAAAAATAGTTTAATTGCTAAAACCAGATATTATAAAACTAAAAAATCTGCACAAGATGCTCATGAGGCAATAAGACCTGTTAATGTTGAAATAACACCTCTTTATGCAAAAGATTATTTAACAAATGATGAGTACAGACTTTATACAATTATATGGAGAAGGTTTGTTGCTACTCAGATGAAAGAAGCTAGATTTGATAAAACCGTTGTTGATTTAACTGTTGATAAGTATCTATTTAAAGCAAATGGTGAAACACTAAAAGATAAAGGTTTTCTTGTTTTATATCCGAATCGTAAATTAGAGGCAGTATTGCTTCCTTCTTTATCTGAAAAAGAAAATCTAAAACCTAATGAAATTACAAAAGAACAAAAGTTTACCCAGCCTCCTGCAAGATATACAGAAGCATCTTTAATTAAAAAGCTTGAAGATGAAGGAATTGGAAGACCTTCAACTTATGCTACAATTGTAACAACTATTGTAAACAGAGAGTATGTTGAAAAGATTGAAAAGAAATTTCATCCTACTGATACCGGAAAAATTGTTACTGAACAATTAGTTAAATTTTTTCCAGATATCTTAAATATAGATTTTACTGCAAAACTAGAAAACAGATTGGATTTAATTGAAGAAAATAAAGATGATAGTTTAACTGTTTTAAAGGAGTTTTACTCTGGTTTTGAGAAAGATTTGATAAATGCAACAGAAAATATGCCATCATTAAAACCTAAAGATGAAGAAACTGATTTAGTATGTGATAAGTGTGGCTCAATGATGATTGTTAAAACAACTAAAAGAGGACAGTTTTTGGGTTGTTCTAATTATCCTGCTTGTAAAAATATACAAGACTTTAAAAGAGATGAAAACAATAAGGTTGTTATTGTTGAAAAAGTTTTTGTTTATAGCGATAAACCATGTAAAAATTGTGGTAAAAGAATGGTTTTTAAAACTGGAAGATATGGTGATTACTATGCTTGTGAAGATTATCCTACATGTAAAACAACTGCTCCTGTAACGCTAGATATTGATTGTCCTGAATGTAAAACAGGTAAAATCACGGAGAAAAAAGGTAAAAAAGGCAAACTATTTTATAGTTGCTCTAATTATCCTGATTGTAAATTTATTTCATGGTATAAACCAATAAATAAGGAATGTCCTGATTGTAAAAGTAATTTTTTAGTTGAGAGATATGACTTTAAAACAAAGCATAGATATGTAGCATGTCCAAATAAAGATTGTAAATATACTGAAAAATAAAATTTAAAACTAAAATTTATATAAAATTTATTGCATAAGATAGATAATATAATATATAATATCTTTGAAGTTATTTGAGGAATATATTGTTAAGAAGTTTTAATACTAGTGCTTTATTGTTTATTATTGTATCATTTTTAACAATAAATATAAGTGCAAAAGAATATAATTTGGACTTTCTTACAAGAGAAGAAAATCAATGGCTAACAAAGTATGGTGACTCAATAAGACTTGCTCCTGATCCTGATTTCGAGCCAATAGAAATTAAAGGAAGTAATGATGAACTTACTGGAATTGCAGGTGATTATATTAAACTTGTTGAAAAGGAACTAGGGCTTTCATTTAAGGTTGTATGGTATAATAATTGGGCTGAAAATGTAATCGAAGCAGAAAAGGGAAATGTTGATGTTTGGTCAGCAGTAGTGAAAACTGAACGCCGTTCAAAATATATGAATTTTACAAAGACATTACTTGAACTGCAGCCTGTTTTTATTGTTTCAAATAAAATAAATATAAACCTATCTCTTGAGACAGTTAATGATAAACGCTTAGGTGTTGTAGAGGGATGGTATCATTATGATTTAATTATAAAAAAATATCCTCATATAAAGATAAAAACTTATAAATCTCTAAAAGAAGGATTAATTGCTTTACAAAATGGAAAAGTTGAGGTTTTTATTTCTGATACAATTGAAGCAACATATTTAGTCCAAAAGTTAGGGCTTGATAATTTATATATAGGAAAAAACATTTCGTTAAGCAGTAAAGGTTTAAGAATTGCAAGCAGGAAGGATTTGCCTTTACTTAATTCAATTTTAGAAAAAACAATTGCCCAAATATCTGAAGTATCTAAAAAAGAAATTTATAATAAATGGATTACAATTAATACTAAAAATGTAAATAATTTAAGTATTAATGATACTCAGAATATATTTTTACTAATAATAATAATTTCTTTTTTTATAATGTTATACTTATTAATAAGATTTAGAAAAAGTATGGGAATATTGATTCCTTTTTTAATTCTGTTTGGAACTCTTCTTTTTATTTTTTTTCACTTATATTATGATAGTGATTTTACTACAAGAGTAGGGCTTTCAAAAAGTGAACAAGATTGGTTGAATTCTTTAGATTCACCACTAAGAGTTGCTCCTGATGCACATTATGCTCCAGTTGAATGGGTAGATGATGATGGGATATTTAAAGGAATAAGTATAGATTATCTTCATCTTATTGAAAAGAAACTTAATATTAAATTTAATATTGTTAAAATAATGAATTGGACTGAAAATGTAAAGTCAGCAGAGGAAAGAAAGTTTGATATATGGTCAGCAGTTGGTGCTGTTCCTGAAAGAAAAAAATATATGATTTTTACAAAACCTTATTTACCCTTAAAATCTACTCTTATAGTAAATGATAGTGATAAAAGAAATTTAAAAATAAACTCTATAAAAAAAGAAAAAGTTGCTGTTGTAAAAAACTATTTTACGCATAATTATCTTTTAAAAAAATATCCTGAAATGAATTTACTTCCTGTTGATAATATTCAGGAAGCCTTACAATTACTTGCATTTAGGAAAGTAGATGCCGTTTTTAGTGACCTATTAACCGCAACATATTTTATAAGAAAACAAGGAATAGCTTTTTTAAAAATATCAGAAATAATAAACATTAACCATAAACTATCTATTGCGTCAAGGAGTGATTGGCCTATATTAAATAACATACTTCAAAAAGCAATGAATTCAATAACAAAAAAAGAATCAGAACAGATAATTAAAAAATGGGTTGACACTCCAGTCAAAGAAAATCTAAATAAATTTCAAATAATTAAATATATAGTATTTATGTTTATAATTATTCTTATTGTTATTTTATGGAACTTCTTTTTGAAGCATTTAATTAAATTAAAAACAAAAGAATTAAAAGAAACTCAAGATAAATTAAAAAATAGTAAAGATTATATGCAGAATATAATCAACTCCATGCCTTCTGTACTTATTGCTATTAATAATGAATATAAAATAACTCACTGGAATATAAAAGCAAGTAATGAAACAAGTTTTAAGTTTGAGGATGCTTTAGGAGCATGTATTTATGATATTTTTGAGTATTTTAATAAATATTCAAAAATAATAAAAAATGTTATAGATAATAATAAAATTGATTTTATCCTAAATCAGAAAGAAGAAAGGAATAATAAAGTTTATTATTTTGATATTACAGTATATCCTTTAACGATGGATAACATAAAGGGGGCTGTTATTCGGATTGATGATATTACTGAAAAAAAAGAACTTGAAATACAGTTGAATCAGAGCCGTAAATTAGATGCAATTGGCCAGTTAGCTGGTGGAATTGCTCATGATTTTAATAATATTTTAACTGGTATTATTAGCTCTGCACAATTAATAAGAAATACTGATGTTAAAGATGAAGATATTAATAAGCTTTTGGATATAATAATTACATCTTCAGAAAGGGCATCTGGATTAACGGGTAAATTGCTTAAGTTTGCAAGAAAAGATGATATTAAGCTTGAATTAATAGATGTTCATAGTGTAATTGATGATACTTTTTTTATTTTACAACAAACGATTGATAAGAAAATATTAATTACTTTAGAAAAGAATGCAGAGTATTTTACAATAAATGGAGATAGTAATGAGTTACAGAATATATTTATAAATATGGGAATTAATTCTTCTCATGCAATTTCAGGGGTTGGAGAGATTAAAATTTCAACTAAAAATGTATTTTTAGATAATAATTATTGTCAAATGAGCTCCTTTGAATTAAAAGAGGGAAATTATATTCAAATTATAATAGAGGATACAGGTAAAGGAATTTCTTCTAAAAATATTAATCAGATTTTTAATCCATTTTTTACTACTAAAAAACAAGGAGAAGGTACTGGTCTTGGCTTAGCATCTGTATATGGAACTGTTAAAAAGTATTTTGGAGAAATAAAAGTGAGTAGTGTTGTTAAAAAAGGTACTCGTTTTGATATTTTTATTCCATGTCTTAATGAAAATTATAAAGAAAAGAAAATAATAAATGAAATAGAATTTAAAAATAATAAAGGAACAATACTGCTTGCAGATGATGAAGAAATAATCAGGACTACAGAAGAAATGATATTAAAAAAAATGGGATATAATGTTTTTTTAGCATCTGATGGGGTTGAAGCAATAAATATTTTTAAAGAGGAATATAATAAAATAGATATTGTTATTTTAGATATGATTATGCCAAGAATGAACGGATATGAAACATTTTTTAAGATGAAAGAAATTGATTCAAAATGTAAAGTTCTTATTTCTTCTGGATATGCAAATAGTACAGATATTGATGATTTAAAAAATTCGGGGATTTCTGGTTTTATTAAAAAGCCATTTACTATAAATAAATTAAATCAAGTTCTAAATGAAATATTTAATGAAAAATAAAAAAATCTTGCAGAATTTTACTATTAAAGTTATACTTCGTCTGTTGGTAGTTATGATGATTAATATCATTAATATAGGTATATTATGGAAAAAAGAAATATTATTGATAAAGATGGTAATGTTATAATTGGAATGATTAATAACCAGGAAATTAATTTTAATTATAAAGATTATCGTTTATTGAATTTCTTTGATAAGGAAGTTCATGGAATTAAGAAGAGATTTAAATTTCATCATTTCAATTATTACGCTTTATTATCTGAAAATTATGTTTTGGCATTTGCTGTAGTAGACTTGGGTTATATTAAAAATATGTTTTTATATTTATATGATTATAGTGGTAAGTTTTTGATAAAAACAGAAAAAAAACTCCTGCCATTCTTAAAAAATTTAGATTTTCCAATTAATCCTGATACTTATTTAATTGAATTTAAAGAGGGAAATCAATTTTTATCAGTAAAAAAGGACTTTTCTAAAAAATCATTAATTGTAAATGCAAATATTAAAGAGCTTAATTTAAGTTTTGAAGCATCTTATGGAATGGATAATTTTCCATTAAAAACTGTTATGCCTGCTGGTCATAATGGCTGGACTTTTACTGAAAAATGTTCGAATATTAATGAAATTAAAGATATTAAAATTATTTATAATAGTAAAAAGCTTGATTTTAGTAATTCCTCTTTGATATATGATTGGAGTGGTGGATATTTAAAGAGGGAAACCAACTGGATTTGGGCATCTTTTTCAGGAATTGCTAAAAATAATGAAACAGTGGGTGCAAATTTTGCTGCAATGGTTAATGAAACATATGATAGTGAAAATATTTTCTGGATTAACAATAAACCATTTAAGGAAGATATAATTTTATTTAACTATAATAAAAATGCTCCTTATAATCCATGGGAAATAGAAAATAAAGCTAAAACTGTAAAGATTAAATTTTTTCCAAGAGATGAAATAAATGATAATACGAATGCTTTTTTGGTAAAAAATTCATTTGTACAGTTTATTGGTAAATTTAAAGGTTATTTCCTAGATGAAAATAACAATAAAGTTGAATTTGATAATCTTAGTGGAGTAACAGAAATCCATAAGGCACTATGGTAAAGAAATGATTAAGCTCAATATAGGAAACTTGTTTTCTATGTGAGTTCCTGTTCATTTCGTAAGAGGTAATATGCTAGAAATGATTAAGCTCAATATAGGAAACTTGTTTTCTATGTGATGTTTAATAAGAGGGTAAGAAGGAAAATAAATGATTAAACTCTTTATTATATTGATTTTGTTAAATATTTCATTATTCGCAAATAATGAAATTACAAATAAAGCTGAAAGTAAAGTTAATATTACAAAAAATTTAAATCGTGCAAAAGCATTTTTTGAATATGGAAACTATCAGGAGAGTATTAATATTTTAAATGAATTATTAAAAGATAAAACCAAATTAAACTCTTCGTCACTTTTGAATATATATCAACTTATTGCAAGGGCTGAATATTATAATAAAAATGAGGAATATTCTGAGTTCTACCTTAAAATGCTGTATCTATTTAAATCCGACTATCACTTTGACCCTGTTTTTGTTAATCCTGAGTTTATTGATTTTGCAAATAATATATATATTAAATATAAACCAGAGATTATAAAGAATAAAAATGACCTGTCAGAGCTATTAAGAAAGAAAAATCCTGAAAATTATGGAAATATAAATACAGAAAAGTATTTTTATAAAAACTTTATTCCTTTTGGTATTGGACAGTTTCAAAATGGCCATAAATATAAAGGATACATGTTAATGGGACTTGAAACATTGTTTTTGACAGCAAGTGTTACAACCTATGCATTATTAAAGTATTACCAGGGAGATGATTATACTTTTGAAAACAAAGATTTAGCTTATAGTGCAAAAGTGATGAATAATATTTCTTTTTATATGCTTGGAGCTGTGTACTTATATGCTACAATTGATGCAATCGTTTATTATAATGCATCTGATATTAATGTTATTCAGTCAAAAAATTTTCAGATATCTCCTGTAGTAACACCAGATTTTAAATATGTTCTATTTAAGTGGAGTTTTTAATACTGAAGTGTTCCATGTGATGTTTTTACTTGTTGTTTTGATGTAGGTCATATTTTTATTTTTCTTTGCTGCTCCAAAGCCAATTTCCCTTTTAATATCCCCAAAGAATCAATTTGAATCATCAGGGAGCGTAGCATTGCTACGCCCGTACAGTCGTTGCACTGCAACGACTCCTGATTTAATAAGGGAATTGCCTTTTGCACAGTTCGCTCAGCCCCGAGGCACAGCAATGCAGATGCCTCTACGGGTCTTTGCTCATGTCGTTCAGCTAATTTCATAGAGCCACACTAAAGTTAGGCCCTACAAAATCATCTTCACTTTTGGGTTTGATATAATAAATATGTTTATTTATCTCCATTTTCTCCTGAAATTCCTTTATAATTCCTAAATTTATATAAGAATAAACGATTTTTTAATTGTAGTCAAAGATTCTGTTATTTTTTATCATTTTTTAATATCTTCTCAATTTCAGGACTTAAAGGCTCACACTTTGTTTTCAATATCTCACATGAGCGTTTGGCATTATGCAGTATTAAATATTTAATAAATTCATAATTTTTATTATTTATTGCGTTATCTAAAAGAGTTTGTCCTCTATATGCTTTATTTTTATCAAACTTCTTTTTAATAGCAGGAAATCTTTCATATTTAATTTTTTTAGGATAATAATACATAACTCCAAAACAATTTATATAAACTTTAAATTTTATTTTATCACCAATATTGAATTTATCATATACTTTTTTACTTACACTAATATTATTATCATTTTCATTTTGATTTATATAGTGCAAATAATAATCTCCTTTTATTTTAATAATTTCTTTTTTCGTTATCTTTCCCATTATTATTTTTTCTTTAGGATTATCACAAACCCCAAAAACGAAATGAATATATGTATTTTCCAAAAATAATATCATAAAAAAAAATATAAATACACTACCCCAAAAATTTTCTAACAAAAAACCTGATTTTGTTTTAATTTTATCATTTTTAAAGCCTAAAAATTTTTGAATACTATCTTCATTAAACATTATCACAAAATATATTAACATAACGAAAGGTATTGTGTATATTGTTATTTTAAACATACTCCATGAACTATGAAAGCTTTCAATTTCAAAAAGTTTATAAAATCCAAACAGAACATAAGTAGCCCAAACTATTCCGACTATAATATAATTAAGGTTTATCATAATTTCCTTAAAAATACGACAATAAAATACTTATTAATAAAAGTCCCCAGCCTTGACTATCCATTTCATCTCCAGAACAAGCATTATTAAATGAAGAAATGCAAGCATTTGATTCTAAAATAGCTTTAGTTTTGTAGGAAAAGTCTATAAATTTATTTATAGGAAGATGCTTTAATCCAGTATTAATATAATTAAGGAATTTGGCTAGAAGCACTCCTTCTAAAAAATCAATTCCTATTTTTTTCGAGGAAAAATAATCACTTTCCCCAGCTCTGGAAATAAATCCTAAATTAATATTAGTTAATCCACCACCAATAATAATACCACTTGTTCCTCCAATTGCACTTCCAAATCCAAAAGTTACCATTCCAATAATTGCAGGAATCCAAACCGGAGAAGATTTAAGACCTAACTCAGAGGTGGTATCTGAAATTCCAGCTCCAAATGTTCTTCCACAACCACCTTCATGAGGATTGTATCCAAAGCCTCTGTTACTGTTTCTTTTAAATGGATTCAGCCCCGTTATATCCAAATAATTCACCCCATCATTCCCAGCATAAACATACCAGTTGCGGCTCCCAGCAAACCCCAATGGCTCCACACTGGTCC
>Ga0256827_10000474_pt1 | contig 24904 bp, 21 predicted proteins | sample CV84metaG_FD_185977 | JGI IMG/M metagenome (GOLD analysis project Ga0256827, IMG submission 185977) | Hydrothermal vent microbial communities from East Pacific Rise, Pacific Ocean - CV84 | ecosystem: Environmental > Aquatic > Marine > Hydrothermal vents | place: Pacific Ocean: East Pacific Rise...
AGCGTAGTATTCGTTTTCTAGCTCGCTTGCCTCAATTAAGTACTCCATTTTATTGTTTGTAGGAGTATAAAGTCCTTCGCCACTTCTAAAAACGGTTATTCTAATTCTGGCACCTGCAAAAAACTTATTTGCGTTTAATAAACGTACAATATTCTGCTTTAACTCAGTTTTAAGAAAATCAATAGAAAAATCTATTTTTAGTAATTCTAAAGCCAGCGAAAGTCGCTTTATATGCTCTATATAAAAAAGGGGCTCTTTTTTAATCACTCTTATTGTTTCAAAAACGCCATCTCCATACTTAAAAGCACGATTATTAGCTGTAATATTTAACTCGCTTTTACGAATAAATTCACCGCTAAAGCAAATAAACTGTCCTTTTAGTTTGTATGTTGATTCTTTGTTATCCACAATTATTCGTAAAATTTTTCCACAAAATTATTAAATTTTTTAAGCTCGTTATCTGTTATAATTTCTTTTTCTTGTAAAACATTTATTAAGTTAAATAAATCAGACAAAAACTCTTTGTTTTTTTCAGATTTTATTGATAATTCTCGAATAAAATTTTTATCAATATTATTTGTTTTAATAAAGTGTTTTTTTCTTATATTTTCTAGTAGAAACAAAGTTTTCTTTTCAATAATAGATTTATTATCCTTTTGTAAGAAGTTTAGCCTACCAATAGTTTCAATAAACTCTTTGCTCGTATTTTGTGGCGGATTAACTATTGGAATTGCCTTTTGGCGACGTTTTGCCTGAAAAATTATGTAAAATAACAAACTGAATATAAGTAAATAATACGCAAACTTAAATGCTGGAACTGTCAGTATATAACGAAGTGGCGACATGTTTTCGTAATTATACCCTTTATAGTATTCATCCCAAAATGTTTTTTGATTTGGTAAATACGACAAACTATTATTAATATATTCCTTATCGCTATAAAGCATATTGTAATTTGTAAAAGCAAGGGGTTGTAAATTTATAAAAATATTACCGTTACCAATTTTTTGTTTAATAAAATTAGGTTTGTTTTTATTATTTAAACCAATAATTGTTGTTGTTTTAGAGATGGTATCAAATACATTTGTATATAGGTTGTTATTAAAAATATAATTTTTGTTTTTTCTGAGTTTTGGGTTTACAAGTTTTATTATATTTAAGCTATCGTTATTCATAAACGACCAACTACTAGAAAGTGAAATATTTAAAGTGTCTAATAGTTTTATTGGTAAAGATGCACTAGCAATAAACAAATTATTACCATTGTTTACATATTCTAAAAATTTATCTACAGCTAATTTCGACAAACTCAAATCGTTATTTATTATTATATAGTTTGTGTTCTTGTAATCCGATTTATAGAATTCGTAAAAACTCTTTTTATTTACAATAATTTCTGTGTTTGGAAACAATTTATCAAGTTGTTTATATAGCACATATCCACCATAAGGTATTTTGTCTTGCTTTGAGAATGATTGAGTCCAATCTATTTTTTCATCATAATTTTGCTCAATAAGTACAAATGTAATTATACCCAGTATTAAAATTATATAATATTTAATTTGAGACTTATTCATTATAGCACAAAGTTAAATAAAAAAGGCAGAATTTAAATTCTGCCTTAATTTATTAATTTAGTTATTATTTCTTTTTAGCTTTTCTGCGTTTTTGTTCTGTTAAAATTAGATTAAGTTCTCGGCTTGTTTGTCCTGCAACCGATGTGTTTTCTTCAGCTCTACGTAATAAATATGGCATAACGTGTTTAACAGGACCGTAAGGAACGTATTTTGCAACATTATATCCTAAATCGCCTAATTTAAAGCTAATATTATCGCTCATTCCGTATAGTTGAGAAAACCAAACACGTTCGTTATCTTTTTCAATATTATGCTCTTTCATTAACTCTATTAAATAATTACTACTATACTCATTATGAGTTCCATTAAATATTGATATTTTATCGAAGTGTTCAATACAAAATTTAAGAGCTAAATTGAAATCTCTGTCTGTTGATTCTTTATCAGGCTGAATGGGGTTTTTGTAACCCATTTCTTCAGCTCTGGCTGCTTCCTTTTCCATATATGCACCGCGAACAAACTTCATTCCTAAGAAATAATTATCTTTAACAGATTTTTCGTATGATTTTTTCAAAAAATCAAGTCTATCCCATCTATACATTTGTAATGTGTTAAAAACAATAGCTCTTTCTTTATTATATCTACTCATCATTAATTCAACAGTATCATCAATAGCTTTTTGAAAAGCGTAATCTTCTGCATCAATTAGTATAGGTATATTATTTTTATGAGCCGATTTACAAAGAGTATCTATTCGGTTTACAAAATCATCAGCTTCCTTTTGTTCCTCTTTGTTAAGTGTTCCATCGCTCATTTTTACAAGAATATCGTGTCTTGTAAAGGCTGTAGGTTTAAAAACAGCAAATGGAATATTGGGATTTTGTCCTGCATTTTTTATTGCATTAAGCGTTTCTTGCAATGCATTATTAATATCCTCAATATTTTCTTTTCCTTCCACAGAATAGTCTAATATTGATTTTACATTGTATTTTCCCAGAAGTTCAACCGATTTCTCGCAATCTTTAATTGTTAAGCCTCCGCAAAAATGAGCATAAATTGTTGGTTTTATAGCCCATGTTATAGGAAAATGAATGGCTAGAGCCATATTTACCATTTTGGTTCCTATCCTTACCAAAGTGGGATTAGAGATGGTGTTAAATAGAAATTTAGCTCTTTTTATTTCGTAATCAGATTTACTTATAAAAGCTATTCTGGTATCATCAAATGCAACCATTTTATTAAATTTAAGTCTTTATTAAACTATGAAAAATTACACTTTGCAAATGTATAAAATAACTAATTACGGTAATTATGTTATTAATCATTAAAAAATATGTAATGTATTTGTTTTTTATTTGATAGTTTTTTTTACTTTTGTGTATTATTCAGTGAAAAACACTGAGAAAAACTTTTTTTTGATAAATTTTATGTTATCTTTGAACTTACTTTTTAAATATTATATAGCATTATGAAGAGGTATATTAATATATTACTTTTAATTGTTTTTGTTTCTAGCACGTTTATGTTAGGTAGCTGTTTTAAGAAAGGGCCTAATGATCCTTTTATTTCTTTTAGGGCACGTAAAGCAAGAATGACAGGTGACTGGAAAATTAAAGATTATTTGTTAGAGACTACAACTGACTTTATTGATGGTGAAAAAGATATATACAAATTTACGGGTTCTGCTGATGCTGTATCTGAAACAATTGGATATAAAAATAAAGAAGGTGTAAAAGATACTACATGGACATGGAGTGGAAAAGTAGTTGAAGGTGGTGTTCTTAAAACTGAAAGATATTTTCTTTTTGATAAAGATGGAAAAGTTACATACAAATACCATTATATTCTTTCAGAATTTTATGAAGATGATTCTGAAGAACCTGGAGTTGATTATGGTGGACAGTCTTGGTGGGCTGATACAACTCGCTCTATAGAAAGAAAATTATATAACACAGGTACATGGAACTTTTTATTAGGAGTTGATGATTACAAAAAAAGAGAGCGTATAAATGTTGTATGGGAATATGTAGATTTTGAACAAATTGATAATATTAAAATAGTTTACAGAGCAGAGGATGAAGAAGAACAACCATCTCAAGAAGTAAATGAATCTACAAGACAGCAATCTCGTTCATATTATTACAATGGTGAGAATACTGAAGTTTGGGTTTTAGACAAATTAAAAAATAAAGAATTGATGATGTATCGTTATTTAGATAACAATTACAAGAAAAGTGATGAAACATCTGAGATAGTAAATACTTCGTTAAAAGGATACGAACAGTATGACTTAGAGCAAGAGTAGAAATAATTAGATAAATAAAAAAAGCGAAAAACTATTGTTTTTCGCTTTTTTTATTTATCTAATATCCTGAGTTCGATTAATAATTAAGTTCATAAAAATCAATAACAATTAAAGTTTGTTACTAAAAGTCAAGAAGTAACACCTCGCTTACTAGCAGGCAAGACGGGCTATTTAGAAAGATATTCAGAAAAAAATGTTTATTATTTATTACAATTTTGATAATTAATCAATTTAATTTCAAAACTATCGACATATAAATATAGTACTATGCCGATGAATAATCAAATGACTATAAAAAGCGAAGTGAATTTATATACAATTTTGATTACTAATCGATATAACATGAATACAAACAAATTAAAAACATTTCTACTGATTTATCCTTATATAATTGATTTATTAGACATAAAAAAGCCTCTAATTTATAGAGGCTAGAATAAATATTTTATTAAAAATTATACAGCTTTTAACTCATATTCATGAAAAATAGAATTAATAATATCTTTATGTATATGGTAATAATTTTCAATCACCCACCGTTTTAATTCATGAATATCGTTTTCTTCAAGCCATTTTATTGATTTACTTAATTCTTTATTAAATAAATCATTATCGAAACTAACTTTTTTTAAAACAGTTTTTGTGTATTCCAACATAAGCTTAATCGTTTTTAAATTCTTTCCTAATGTAATAAAAAAAGCTAAAAAATCCAACTGATTGTGTGTTAATTTTGGTTAATTGTGCATAAATACCCAAGCTTACAATAGGTATTAATGCATATTGTAAGCTTGGAGAAAACTGTATGTTAAAATTATTTAAATTAATGTTTAGCTAAAAGAATTAACGATTTCTTTAAAATCGTTAGCGTTTAGTGCTGCCCCTCCAATTAAACCACCATCGACATCAGGTTTGCTAAAAATTTCTTTGGCATTAGTAGGTTTTACAGAACCTCCATATAGTATTGAGATACCATTAGCAATATCATTGCCATATTTTTCAACAATTAAATTTCTAATAAAAGAATGTATTTCTTGAGCTTGTTGTGGAGAAGCTGTTTCGCCAGTTCCAATTGCCCAAACAGGTTCGTAGGCAATAATTAGTTTAGAAAACTCATTACTATTTAAACTAAATGTGCCATTTATTATTTGCGATTTAATTACATCAAAATGCTTATTAGCTTTCCTGTCTGCAAGTTGTTCGCCAACACAAAAAATAGGTTTTAAATCATTTTTTAAAACAAGATTTAATTTTTCATTTAAAATATCATCAGTTTCGTTATAGTATTCACGTCTTTCCGAGTGTCCAATAATTACATAATCGGTATTTATTGATTTAATCATTTTCGCAGATACTTCTCCTGTATATGCTCCATTCTCTTTATTTGCAGAGTTTTGAACACCAACTTTTATTGAACTGTTTTTTAATAACTCAATTAAAGATTTTGTATATAAAAAAGGAGGACAAATTATCACCTCTGTATTGTTATTAAAAGTATTTTCAAGTATTTTTAAATTTTCGGCTAATTTAATAGCCTCATCAAAAGAGGTATTCATTTTCCAGTTACCTGCAACAATATTTTTTCTCATATGTAAAAATGTAAAGTTTAAAAAAGTCCGTTTAGTTCTGCGTCAACCTTTGATATAACATCGCTTAAATCTTCAGGTTTCTCAGAAAAATTATTTTTATCAACATCAATAATTAAAAGCTTACCCATTTGGTAAGATGAAATCCACGCTTCGTAACGTTCGTTAAGTCTTTTCAGGTAATCTAACCTTATGCTGTTTTCGTAATCGCGTCCTCGCTTCTGGATTTGCCCAACAAGTGTAGGTACTGACGCCCTGAGGTAAATTAGTAAATCAGGAGCTTTAATGAGCGAATTTAACATACTAAAGAGTGTGAAATAATTTTCAAAATCTCTTGTTGACATTAAACCCATTGCGTGTAAGTTAGGTGCAAAAATATATGCATCTTCATATATTGTTCGGTCTTGTATTACACTTTTTTTTGATTGGTGTATTTCTAACTGTTTGTTAAAACGAGTGTTTAAGAAATAAACTTGAAGATTAAATGACCAACGTTGCATATCTTCATAAAAATCTGTAAGATATGGGTTGTCGTCAGCATTATCAAAATCGGTTTCCCACTTAAAGTGCTTAGATAATAGTTTTGTAAGTGTTGTTTTTCCTGAACCTATATTTCCAGCTACAGCTATATGCATAATCAAAAATTTTATGCAATATATAAAAAACAAATCTAATTTTTAAATTAATTTGTACATATTTCCAGGATAGGATTTTATTATATTTTGCAGTTCTAAATTTAAAAGAATTATTGATATTTCAGAACTTGATAATTTTGTTTCGTGACATAGTATATCTATGTTAATACTTTTTTTGTTTTTAATTATATTATAGACTAACTCTTCTATAGGTTTTAATTTTGGAGGAATTATAAGTTTAGTTTGTATATTTTTATTTATTTCCCACCCCATAATATATTCTAAATCAAGAATAGATTCTATTAAAGCGGCTTTATTTGTTTTAATTAGTTTGTTACAGCCTTTTGAGTATGGTTTATTAATATCTCCGGGAAAAGCAAAAACATCTCTGTTGTATGAGTTTGCTATATCGCCAGTAATTAAAGAACCTCCTTTTTCTCCTGATTCTACCACAATAGTGCAATCTGATAATCCGGCTACAATTCTATTTCTTTTTACAAAATTTTGTCTATCGGGCTTTGTTTCTGATAAAAATTCTGTTAACAATGCTCCGTTTTTAGGTATTTTTTTTGCAAAAGATGAATGTGCTGAGGGGTATATTCTATCTAACCCATGACCAAGTACGGCTATAGTTTGCAGGTTATTTTTAATTGCTTCTTTGTGTGCACATATATCGGTTCCGTATGCTAGCCCACTAACTATTATCGGATTATGACCTCTTTCTTTTAGGTCTTTTATTATTTGTTTACAATTTTCTTTACCATAGTTAGTGTTATTTCTTGTACCAACTATTGTTACAATTTTTTTATGTTCAAAGTCAACATCTCCTTTATAAAAAAATAAAAGGGGTGCGTCTTCACATTGTTTTAGTCTAAAAGGGTAAGATTTGTCGAAATATGATTTTGTTTTTATTTTATATTTATGAATAAATTTTAATTCTTTTTCTGCTCTTTTGGAAACATCAGCACTGAGTATTTTTGAAGCTGTATATTCTCCAATTCCCGGAATTTTAATTAATGCTTTTTTCTTTTCTTTAAAAATAGCTTCAACGCTACCTGTATATGATATTAAATTTTTGGCATTTTTTACACCAATTCCGTCAATAAGATTTAATGAAATAAGCCAAAAAAGTTCATTGTTATTTGTTTTGGCTTGCATATTTAGATAAATTTATTTTTAGTTTTTTTCTATCTTCTTTATTAAATGAAGAAATATTTATTCCTGGATATTTAAATAAACCTGTTTTTGTTTTTTGAAAAACATACAAGTATTCTTTTTTGTCTATTTTTTCAATTTCGTATTTTCCTAATAAATTTTGTTTTATACGTATCATTTTTCTTTTAGGCGAAACCATAACAATATGATAATATTTGAACTCAATATAGTTATTATTATCAGAATATCTTATGTACGTTAAATCTTGTTTATACCAATAAAATGAGAATAATATTATTAACAATACTACAAAACTAAAAGTATAATACCATGGTACGGGTAAAATATCAAGAAAAGAAATTGCAAGAAACGAGAATAATAAACCAACAATTAAATTTCTACTTTTTCGTAAATTTATTATTTCTTCTTCGTTATCTATTACCATATTTTTTTTAGTAAAAGTATTAAATAAACATTTAATCACAAAAAAAAGGAGCCAAAGCTCCTTTTAAAATTATTGTTTTATTATTTTTTTCAGATAATAATTATTATCAATTTTAAATTTTATTATATAAGTTCCAATAGAATAATCAGAAATATCAATCTTAACTTTAAAATCGCCTATATAATTATTTAATTCATTTGAAGTATATAATGTTTCACCATTAATATTAACTATTTCAAATTTTATATTTGCAACATTATTTAATGATGTTTCAAATGAAACAAAATCTGTTGATGGGTTAGGGTATACTTTTATTTTAATGGTTTGATTGCTAGTTTTTATTGATGAGAAAGTAGTATCGGTTGTTATGCCTCCGCCGGAAGTAGTATCAACTATAAAATTAAGATTTGATTGAACAGTATCGTTAGGGGTAATATACAAATTTTCGTAAGTAGATATTTGCTCTAATCCAGGAATATCAACTCTAAGTTTGTAACCTGTACCTTCCTGAATACTATCTACTTCCCAATAGCCATTATTATCAGATACTGCATTAGCTATAGGTTCAGTATTTGGGTCTTGTGCAATATAAATTTCGGCTCCTGTAACAGGTTCGCCGGTAAGGTTTGTTGATTTATTAGAACTTTGATATGTTATATTTCCGCTAAACGTACCTGTACCTGTTAAGTTTTCTACTTCATACATTGAAAATTCAATATTATTAATTGTATCGCCACAGCCAATTGTTATATAAGTTGCATTATACCAATCAACTGTATTGCCGTAATAACTTGTTGCAATATTTTGATAATTTCCTTGTTCTAAAATACCTCTAAAAGTGTATTGATTAGGATATACATTTGTAAATTGAAATTTGCTTGTTCCGTCAATCATATTTTCATCAATTTTTTCAACATAAAAAGCATTTTCAACATATTCTTTGTACAACTCTACTTTAACATCATTGGCATCAAATAAACCTCCTGAATAATCTATTGTTCCTGATAAATATCCTAATAAGCTTTCCGTTATATTTGTGGAGTCAATAAATGTACAATTATTATTATCAGTTAATGTGAGAATATACATACCGGTACATAAATCTGTAATATGAGAATTAGTATTTCCTGTACTCCATAAATAGTTATACGAACCTGTTCCTCCTGCTGCATTTGCTGTTAATTCGCCAAAACATCCACCACAAAACTCAACAGTATCGAAACTTACTGATAGTTGTGTTGGTGCGTTTATAAATGAATAGTTTTCTGTAGTACATAAATTAGCATCTGTAATTGTTAAATAATATGTACCAATCCCTAAATTATATAAACTGTCTGTTCCATCACCATCGAAAGAACCAGCCCAGTTGTAATTAAATGGGGGTAATCCGTTTGTTGTATTAGCAACAATATATCCTTCGCTAGAATTATAACAGTTTGGCTCATCAGAGTTAAAGGAAATAGAAAATTGGGGTAATATTTCTACATTTATAGTGTCTATTGCTGTTGCTCCCCCTGTAAATTCGGTGATTGTAACGCTATAAACACCTGATGTATTTGTTGTTATTGTTTGAGTTGTATCTCCTGTGTTCCAAATATAACTATTTGCAAGACCTGCGTCTAATATTATTGATTCGCCATAACACAACATAGTGTCATTACCTAAGTTTACAAAAGCAACTTCTTTGGCTCCTACATCACACATAGGAGTTTGTCTTAGTAATCCGTTATAATCATAATTTACTTCGGGCAACTTATACACTGTGTTATTTAATTGCTCGTTAGTTGTTACTAATTCGCCAATTATGGTTGTAAAGTTTGGATTTATATCAGTAGAATTATGTTCGGCATTAGATTCTGTTACCCAAGTATCTAAAGAATATGAAGTTAAAGAGTAATATCCATCATAAAACTGATTAGTAATGTTACTATAGTAATTATTATAGTCCATACCATCAATTGTGTAACTGGAAAGTCCTACAAATGCGTATTTTGTTGTTTCTACTAAATTATTCTTGAAATTTATGCTTCCTTGTTCAAGAGCCACACCTACTGTGCTGTCTCCTATTAATCTTATTGAGTTATGCAAAAAATTAACACCGTCAGTACTAGACAAATACAATCCTGTTATTGTTGTGTCTGTATTTATATCTATAATGTTATTAATAATATTAAATTTTGAAGAGGTAGCAACATTTGTGTTAAATATTTTAATTGCAGTATATGCAGTACCTGTGGTATAAATTTTTGTAAGTTTATTGTTACTAATTATTGTAGAACTATCAGTATATTGCGTGCTAGAGCTTGTGCTATTTAGCTCAATACCGATAACATTATTTGAAGGATGTAAATTGTTAGGTAGCTCAATAATATTATTTGTTATTTTTAAATTGGCGGTATTCTCAATCTTAATATTTGTTAACTTTTGATTTATAAAATTATTATTATTAATAACTATGTTAAAACTCTGTTCGTCAAAATTAAAATTAACTCCCACATCTCCATTTTCAATAATATTATTTTTTATAAAAATATTTGAAACATTATTAACTTCTCCCGAAGAGTATGCAAAACCATTATCGTTATCTTCTAAACCAGCTATAATATGACAATTTTCTATTATAACAGAATCTATTGGATTCATTTCATTTATTATGGAGATTACATTTTTGTAACTACCACCATCGTCAATAGATCTTATTGTTAAATTACGAATATAAACCGAACTTTTTGTTACTTTAAATATTTCATAAGCTGTTGATTCTATAATAACATCACCCATATTACCCGTTGTTGATTGAAAAACAGTTTTAAGTGTTATCGATTTAGCTTGCGATTGTTCACCTACATTTATTGTGCTAACAGAATAAGTTCCAGGAGTGAAATTGAAAAATATTTGTTCGCTTGGATATTCAGATAAATACAGACTTACCGTATCTGAAATATTTTCGCCTGGATGAAAATTAATTGTTATTTGACTTTTTGCAATTGTTAAACTAAAAATTGCTAGTAATAGTAATAGTTTTGTTTTCATGATTTAAAGATTTTGTCACAAATGTAAGAAAAAATAACAATTAAAAAAATGATATAAATCATTTGTTATTCAGGTAATTAACTGCCTGAATATTTATAGTAAGATATATATGCTTTTTTGTTTAAATTTACAATATTATAATCTTTGTTTTTTCTTAAAATGGAATCTAGTTCTATAATATTATTGGGCCATAATGTTGTAGATAAAATAATATTTTGAGGCTTAAATTTAATTAAAACATTATCAAAATTCCAATAATTATATTTCTGAATTATTAAATAATCTAATTTTATTATGTTTGTTGTGTCTAATATTTTTTCTCCATTATAAACAAATATTGTTTTGTCTTTAAACTTAATAAAATTGTCTCGTCTATATAATTTAAGTTTATTGTCGATTCTTTTATAATTAATTAAACCAGTCTTTGTAATGTTGTAATTTTCGTTAATAAGATGATTTGAAATGTTAAATTTTATATCTTTTTTCAAATTTTTATAGTTTCTATCGAAAAGTAAAGTTGTATTATTTTTTAAGCTAAAACCAATAATTGTGTGTTTGTTCACGCTAAAAAAGCTTAATTCTTTATTGTTCAAATTTTTATAAAATTTGTAGTTTGTAAACGAAAATAACACAAATAATAGCACAATGAATAATGTGAAAATATATTTATTTCTATATAAAATATAAAAAGCAAACAGTATAATAATTGAATATAATAGTAATGTAGAAAAAATAGTCCAACTTATATTATCAACAACAGGATATGGTAGGTCATTTATATGTTTAACAGAAAAATTTAATGCAGTTGCCAAAAAATCAAGAAGTTTTGCAACAAAAATATTAATAAATGGTATGTAAAATGTAACAAAAAATATTAAGCTAACCACAAGAATAATAGCTACATTAAGCATTACCGCAATATTTGACAATAAAAAATATACGGGAAATTTATGAAAATATAATAATGTTATTGGTAATGTTGCTAATTGTGCGGCAATAGAAACTGTTATTATATCCCATAAATAGCTAAATATGCGATTATTTGTTTTTATTAATAACGATATTTTAGGCTGAAAGAAAATTATTCCTATTACAGCCAAATAACTGAGCTGAAAACCTACTTGGAAAATATAAAATGGATTAATTATTAAAAGAATAAATGCTGATGCGAAAATTGTATTATAAATATTGTGTTTTTTGTTAAATGCTTTTCCGAGTGAAACAAGAGAAAACATTAATACAGCTCTAACAACCGATGGTGTAAAACCTGTAATAAGTGCATATATCCAAAGTATAATAATTATTGAAAAATATAAAAACACCTTACCTGTTTTGTATTTCATTAATGGTTTAAATACTGATAACAAAATTAAAAAAACAACACCCACATGAAGCCCAGATACAGCTAGAATATGCATTACACCTGCATTTGAAAATTGTGTATTTGTTAACGAGTCAATATCTTCTCTTTTGCCCAACGATATAGCCGATATTATAGCTTTATTTTTATTATTTATTTCAAAATTATTAAGTTTAGATAATAAGAAGTTACGAATATTGTTTGCAAACTTATAAATACTAAATGCATTATTTTTAATTAATTTCCAATCTTTTTGTTTTACAAAGCCACCACTTAATACACCTTTATAAAACAAATACTTTTTGTAATTAAATTGTTCGGGGTTTTTAGGAGGTTCAATTTTATTTATATTTGACTTTACAAGCAAAAAATCTCCATAATCAGGCACTAAATAATTACTATCGTTTTTTAAATAAAGTATTATTTCTTGATTGTTTAATTTTGTAAAACTTATAGAATCTCTTTTTGAAATTAATTTTGCCGTAAATTTCACATTACTCCCCTTGGTCTGGGGACTTTGCGTTACCTGTATAAAAAAAACTCCTTTACCTGAAAAGGATTTTAATTTAGATATTTTGTAAGATGTAATACCATAACCCAATAGCATAAAGATAGCAAAAATAATGGAATTAAATATTAAATCTTTTGTGTTAATTCGTTTATTAAACAAAAAATTTAACACTACAGATAATACTATTAACGAGGCAGTTAAGGCTAATATATTAACAGAAAAATAATTAATATATATTGTTGATACAATACCTATGATTAAAGGTATGCTTATTCGTGTAAATGGGGCTTGGCTTAAAATTAGTTTCATTGTTGTAATTGGGCGAATCTCCTCGCCACAAGCGAACGAGATATCGTTTTGAAAATGGTTCTTTTATACGTCTCGAAGTACGGAGAATTAAACCCAAACAGATTAAAAAAATCCCGCATTAGCAGGACTTTTTTTTAATTAATTAGTAAAATATATTATGACATATGCTTTACATTTAAATAATACATTACAATAAACCCTCCGGTGATTAATAATCCAACTAAAAACGAACTAAAAACAAAAGGAAATCCAAAAATATAAGGTATAATTAAGCCAATACCATTAGCTGCTGCATAAATTGTAAACCCTTGTTTTTTAAGTCCCCACATTTGTATGGCTCCATAAAGAGATACCGCTGTAATCAATAGTAAAACAACCATATACATTGTTCCACCAGCAGCACCTCCTCCAAACATACTCATTAAAGCACCCATTCCTAGTATTCCTAACAACGAACCTAAAATAGCAAATCCGCTCCAAATAAAAGTTAAAATACAAAGTACTGTTATAAAAGTTGGACGTTCATTTGTTGTTTCAACATTAGATTCTGTAGCTGTTGTTTCCTGTACCGTTTCTTGTACAATTTCTTCGTTTTTTTGTTCTTCCATACTTATTCTTTTTTAAATTTAGATTATAAATGTAATAAAATAAAAATAAAAAAAACATGATGTATATCAATATTTTTCAACAATTTATTTTAACGTATAATTAGGTAATGCAAATAATGTATTTTATTTAGTTGATGTTGCTATATGTTAACTATGAGTATCTGTTTATTGAATTTTAGTTACATTTACATTACCATAATCAAGCAGGGTAAACTAATACGTTTATATATTTGCTAATAACCTTCTATGTTGTATTGCTATAATTATAGATTTACTTCGTACAAAGCTTCTTTGATTTTTCACTACGCCTGCCTATTGGCAGACAGGTTAAAAATGAAAAAACTATTTAGGGTTGCTTCTAAACTTAAACCCAAAGCTGAGCCTTATCTTATTAAATTTGAGGTGTATATATACATCTGCATTTCAGAAAATAAAAATCTAATATACCTCAGAGCTTTTCTGCAAGCCATACGTAATAGGTATCTAATAATTAAATGGTTGTGTATCTGTAGATTTATAATTTATTAGTTAAACTAATAGGTGTAATATATTAAAAACAAACTAATTCTTATTCCAAACAGATTCAATTTTTTCGCTATCTATATAGTATGTAAAGTTTACAGTTTTACTGTTGCTAGTAAAAGTACCACTTCCGTGAGTTATAATATCATCAATAGTTTGTTCGTTAACGGTTATTGACGAACCGGAGATTTGAGCAGTTACTTCAGCGTTTAAACCAAGGTTTCCAAAGTTACTTATTATATATCCGTTTGAATTTTCTGATATGTCTATTGTAAACGATTGTGCATCATATATACTGTTTTCACTTTCGCTATCATTGCATTTCCATTCTCCAGTTATAACTGTACTGTCGTCAGGGGTTGACTCATCATCTTCTTTAGTACAAGATGTATAAATCAGCACAGAAAATATGACTATAATAACAATTCGGTATCTGAGTAAGTTTTGAGCTAAAGTCATTTTGTTAATTAATAAACTCTTCGCTGACCTCTTTTGAATTTACGTTTTCCACTAGCTGTATTTATTCTTCCGATATAAACGCCATAACAACCGCCATCATCAGCTGCTGTGGTCGGAACTACAAATTTAACCCAAACACGTTGGGTTTTTCTAGAACCTTTTTCCCAATTAGTGGCTTTTTTATTTGAGAATAATACAACTTCGTCTGTATATCTTACGCTTTTGAAAATAGTATCTCTAACAATTTCAACTTTATCAACAATCATATTTCCATCGTCATCAGTCATTTCAACTTCAACGTCTTCTCCCACTTCGTCGTCATATTGGGTTGTCATTTTATAAATAATATTTGTGTCAACATTTGTTTTTTCAATAATTTTCCTTGTTTTTCTTACGGGTTTTACTACTTCCCACTGTATATCACCTAATTCAGGAACTGCACATACCCAAAAGTTATACTTTTTATTGGCATAAATTGCTGTTTTAATAATAACTGTATCGCCAGGATATGCATACCCAAAAACAGATTGAGATTCGTAATCGTAATCACCCATATCATCAATGTTACAATAATCGCCTCCTTGACAATCTTGTGCAAAAGTTTTAGTGTTGTTAAATAAAACAATTGATATGCCAAATAATATTATAAATAATTTTTTCATTTTAATATACTTTATGATTACTATTAATTAGACCATTTATTTCTAATTACACTTATTTTGGTTTTTATTTCGTTAAACTGTTCTTTAGAAATAATACCAGACTCATTATCAAGTGATTTATCGTAAATGTCTTGTAGCGATTGTAAGTCAGAATAAATATCTTGAATATCTTTGTCAGAACCAAGACTCTTATAGTAATCAACAAGATTTTCAAGTAAAGGGCCTTGATCATTTAATATTTGTATTACTGTGCTATTTTCTTTGTATTGTTTAATTGAAGAGATTATTAAGTGTACACTTTCTAGCCAACCACCAAAAGTAATATATGGTAGAAGTTGAGTTTGTCCGTTGTTTTGAAGGTACGATGTGGCTTGTATGTACGATTCGTTAGATATAGCATATAGTGAATCTGCGTTATCTAAGTTATCTGTAATTCTAGACATAAATTTATCGTCAAATCCTTCGGCTAAACCTAAGTCGTCAGCAAGTTTTTTAGATACAGCAAAGTACCCCATGGTTAGTTGATTTTTGTCGTAAACACTGCAATATGCAACATCAGAAGCATATACGCCTAAATTTATTGCTTTTTTTGTAGTTGTATTATATTTATTTACATTTTCTGTTGGATTTAAGGCTTCTTTTGTAAATCGAGCTTCGTCTTCCCATAACGATATGTAAACTTCAATAGGTGAAGGCATTTTAAACTGAGTGATAATTTCGGTTAATTGCTCAGTTATAGTATCATTTGCAGATAAGTCAGTATCTTCTTCAACAACAGTTGGCGAGTTTCCGCAAGATGAAATAAGCCCTACTAATGCAAATAAAATTAAACTTTTATATATTAGTTTTCTTTTCATTGTTAATAATTTTTATTTACAACAAAGATAATTATTTAATAAGTAATCACAAAATATATATGAATAACTACATTAGACTAAAAAGATGACTTATATTTTAGGTTATTTTTATCAATTAAATAAACTTTAACAGAGCCAACAATTATATCGGCTTTTATTAGAATAGGAATTTTATTTTTGTCGTCGCTAACCCAAACAATAATTTGTTCGCCTCCTTTAAAAACAGAGCCTTCCGCAACTGTTGTGCTAAACTTAATAGTCATGTACTGTTTTTTGTTTTTATGTGTTATTTCTTCTTTTCCCAAATATTTTACATAAATATTTATTTTTTCGTTATCCATAATAGTTGTAATAGGTATTGAATCGTTAATTTTCATGCCTGTAAAATCTAAACTTCGCGTAAAATATGTGGCTGAAAGAACATCAAAAATACAATCGGTTAACTCTAAAGTATCTCTTTTAATTTCTGATTTTGAATTATAGGTTGAACTGTATATTTTTTTCTTTTTATGATTGAAAACATATTCGTTATCAGTTAATAAATGTCCTTCAAGAGTTTTTCGGTGGTAGTACAGAGGTTTCAAATTTTTTTTATACACAATTGATTCGAAATTATCGCGTACTTTAAAAATCCAATCGTATGATGTGTACGATTTTCCGGTGCTAATAAATTTCCATAACTCTGTATTGTTAATTACCGTATCTTTTGCATTAAAAGTAACTTCGCCGGCTTTAAGCCATATAAATCCCCAATTATAATAAACTTGGTATTTTACAAATTCATTATTCTTAAATGTGTTATTTTTAACTTCGCATTGAGCTGTAGCATTTTTTAAGAATAATACGATTATAAAAAATAATATGTAAAATTTGTATTTCAAATATACGTTTTTGTTAGTGGGTAAAAATAAGAGGCTATTTCAAAAGACTCATCTTTGTCATTCTGAACGTAGTGAAGAATCTATTATTTTTTGATAATCACAAATGTAGATTCTTCGCTTTGCTCAGAATGACAGAGCAAGGTACTTTTAAAACAGCCTCGTACTTTTTATATTAACTACTTTTTTGCTTCTGCAAAATACTTATAAAAATAAGGTATAGTATTTATTCCGTTAAAGAACTGTTCTAATGGGTAGTTCTCGTTTGGAGAGTGGATAGCGTTTGATTCTAACCCAAATCCCATTAAAATAGATTTAATTCCTAATATTTCTTCGAAAGATGAAATAATAGGTATACTTCCACCACTACGAACCGGAACAGGGCGTCTTCCATAAACTTTTTCGTAGGCTTTTTCTGCAGCTTTGTATTCAGGTAATTCTACAGAGCAGCCATAGCCTTGTCCACCGTGTAACGATGTAACTTTAACTTTTACCGATTTTGGTGCAATACTCTCAAAGTGTTTCGCAAATAATTCTGCTATTTTTTTATGGTCTTGATTAGGAACTAAACGAGTAGAAATTTTGGCATAAGCTTTTGATGGTAGCACTGTTTTAGCTCCTTCTCCTGTATAGCCACCCCATATTCCACAAACATCAAAGCTAGGACGGATTCCTGTTCTTTCGGTTGTTGTAAAACCTTTTTCTCCTGATAGTTCGTCGACATTAATGGCTTTTTTGTATTCTTCATCGTTGTGAGGTGCTTCAGCAAGCAACTTACGTTCAGCATCTGAAATTTCAACTACATCGTCGTAAAATCCGGGAATAGTAATTTTATTATCTTCGTCAAGCATTTTTGCTATAAGTTTAGATAAAATATTTATTGGGTTTGCAACAGCTCCTCCAAATAAACCTGAGTGTAAATCTTTATCAGGACCCGTAACTTCAATCTCCCAGTATGCTAAGCCACGTAATCCTGTAGTTATTGATGGTATTTTAGGGGAAATCATACCTGTATCGGAAACTAATATTACATCAGCTTTGAGCATTTCTTTATTATTGATACACCATTTAGGTAGATTTGGAGAACCAATCTCTTCCTCACCTTCAATCATAAATTTAACATTGCAAGGTAGTTGGTTTGTTTTAACCATATATTCGAATGCTTTTGCGTGCATAAACCCTTGCCCTTTATCATCATCTGCACCACGAGCCCATATTTTGCCATCTTTTATTATAGGTTCAAAAGGTTTTGTGTTCCACAATTCAATGGGGTCAACAGGCATTACGTCCATATGTGCATACACCAAAACTGTAGGTAAATTGGGGTCTATAATTTTTTCGCCATAAGTTACAGGATTTCCTTCTGTTTCGTAAACTTCTGCTTTGTTGGCACCAGCATCTAATAAAGTTTTTTTCCAATACTCTGCAGCTTTATACATATCTGGTTTGTTAGCTTCAATTGAGCTAATTGATGGTATTCTAATTAAGCCAAATAATTCTTCTAAAAATCTGTCTTTATTTTCTTCGATATAATTCTTTAAATCTTCCATTTTATTTGTTTTATTTTCTATAAAAGTATAAAGTTTATTATTATAAAAAAAAATGTTTTTTGTTTTTTTATAGTGTTTTTATAATTAAATGTGTAAAATGTTGTTTAGTGTACTTTTATCTTATAATTAGTAAAAAATAATTTGATTTAATTTTTAGGTTTTCTATATTTGTTCAACATTTTACACACTTTATGATTGAAAAAGTATTGAAATTTTCTTTAATTGGTATTGCATTATTAGCAATTAATTGTGCATCGCCCAAAGAGGAAAGCTCTGAAAATGATTTGATTGTTGATTCGGTAGCAGTAACACAGAATGTTGAAAAAGATAGTTTAAATGCAATTTTGTCTGAATTAAATGCTGACGAAAAAGCAGCAAAGTTTCATAAATATTTTAGACATTTAAACAGAGCCGGAATTTTTAATGGAAATGTATTGGTTGCTCAACAAGGAGTAGTAATATACGAAGAATGTTTTGGATATAGAGATTTAAGAAAACGAGATTCGTTGCATTTTGATTCTCAATTTCAGTTAGCATCTGTATCGAAACAGTTTACAGCAGTGGCAATAATGCAACTTGTAGAAAAAGGTTTAATAAATTATACCGATACAGTTCAAAAATTTTTCCCTAATTTCCCTTACAAGGGTATTACCATTCAGATGTTATTAACACATAAGTCCGGCCTGCCAAATTATATATATTTATGCGATCATTTTTTTACACATAAAGATAGTGCCGTATATAATAATGAGGCAATTAAGTGTTTAGAAGAAAGACACCCACCAAGATATTATAGACCGGGAAGAAGGTTTAATTATAGTAATACAGGATATATGATATTGTCGTCAATTGTGTCTAGGGTAAGTGGTTTAGCTTTTGATGATTACATGGATAAAAATATTTTTAAGCCATTAGGAATGGATAATACTTTTATTTATGTTAAAGGGAAACATAATTTGCCCGAAACTGTTGCCGTTGGTTATGAAACACGTCGACGTAAGGCTGATAATATTTTCTTAAATGGAGTTACAGGCGATAAAGGCGTTTATTCAACTATAGAAGATTTGTATAAATGGGATCAAGGCTTGTATAAAAATAAAATAATAAAATATTCGAATCTAATTCAAGCATTTAAGCCTATGGGTAAGCGTAAATGGGCAAGAAAAAATTATGGTTACGGATGGCGAATGTATAATAGTAGTAAAGCAGGTAAAGTTTTGTATCATGCAGGTTGGTGGTATGGTTTTCAGAGTTTACTTGTTAGAATTGAAAAAGATAAAAGTACTATTGTTGTACTAAAAAATAAAAAAACAAGAGGTTTAATAGACCAAAGCCGTTTGTTCGATATTCTTTATCCAAAACAATCAATTGCAGGTAAGAGTAGTATATAAATTTTTCACGTAAAATATATAATTTATTATAAAACAACTAAATGGCACAAGAAATTGAACGGAAATTTTTAGTAAAAGAAGATTTTACACCATTTTATGAAGAAAAAATATATATAAAACAAGGCTATTTATCAATAGTACCGGAGCGTACAGTTAGAATTAGAATTACCGATAAAAAAGCTTTCATAACCATAAAAGGAAAAGCTAGCAAAACGGGTATTTCTCGTTACGAGTGGGAAAAAGAAATTAATATCACAGAAGCTAATGAGTTATTTAATTTATGTGAGTATAGTTTAATAGAAAAAACCAGATATATTATTCCAACTAAAAATAATTTATATTTTGAAGTAGATGTTTTTTATGGCGATAATAAAGGGCTTGTTATTGCCGAAATAGAATTACCATCAGAAAATACTATATTTGAAAAACCTAGTTGGTTAGGTAAAGAAGTTACTGGTATCGAAAAATATTATAACTCTATGTTGGTGAAAAATCCATTTGTAAATTGGAAAGTGTAGCATTGTGTATTTGTATAACTAAAACTGCAAAAATGCGTATAAGCTGTATTCTGATTAGTTTTTGTTTGTAAAAATGATAAAAGATATAGTTAAAATACACGATAAATTTTCTGTAGAAATAAAATTGATTTATGGTACTTCTTTAAAAAAAAGAGTTCCTAAATACGATGTGCTAACTTATCTTTTTATTCCTGAAGGTCTGAATATTAATAGGCAAACTTATACTAAAGACAAGTTTTATAACGATGTTAAAGTTAATATTAGGTACAATACTCCTAATTATAGTTTGTATGATTTTATAAAAAAAAATGGACTTATAGATAAGTTAGAAAAACTATTATTTGATAATAACAAAGGCGTTCAAACAGTTGACACCTTAATTACTCAAACAAAACTTTTTGGCTCAATTTTTAGTAGTGCAATAAGGTTAGATATTAGAAATGTTAGGAAAAAAATATCGAAAAACAGTATAAAAGATTTAAAAGCTATTGATGAGTTAATTGGGCAAATAATTGACCGTTATAGGGGGCTGATAATGAGGCATGAATCTGAGTTGTGTAATAAAGATAAAAAATTATTATTGCTCGCTGATGAGTTTTTAAGTAATGCTGTTGAACATAATTATGTTATGTTATATGATTATTTTATTAGAAAAAAATATAAGCTAAATAAAGAAATATATAAAATTATTGTAGGGCGAGTTGAAAAAGAACATAATTACAGGAAAGAAAAAAAATACAAAACAGTTCCTAAGAAAAATTCGACCAACGAAGTGTTGTTGTATTTTAGAAGTCAATTAAAAAAGTATATCGATAGTATATTATTTTTAAAAAAAGAGGTAAGACGAGAAGGTGCTGTTTTCGAACAAACAATTTTTGCATTAGTAGCAGGTTTGGCGATGTTATTTTCAACAACAGTTGCTTTTTACTATCAACAAAAATATGGCAATTTCACTTTTCCTTTTTTTATAGCTTTAGTTATTAGTTATATGTTTAAAGATAGAATTAAAAGTTTGGTAGGCTATTTTTTTCTACATAAAGCTCATAGTTTTTTTTATGATTACAAAATTAATATTTATGCTAATGAAAAAACTAAAGTTGGAATTATTAAAGAAAATTTCACATTTATCCCTTATGTAAGTTTAAGTAAAACAATTAGAAATTTTAGGCTAAAAGAACGATTTATAGCCGATGAAATTCAAGAATTAGCAGAGCATGTTATTCAATATAAAAAACGAGTCAAAATTTACAAGAAAAAGTTTAGAAAAGGTATTGATGATGAGAATATTACAAGTTTAGCAGATATAACAAGAATAAATTTTCATAGAATAGTTTTACAGATGGATAATCCTAAAAAAACTCATGCTGTAATAGAGAACAATAGAATAGTTAAGAAAATAGGAGATAGAGTATATCATATAAATATAATTCAAAAATTTTATTCAGAAGAGGGGGCTAATTTCAAAATGTATAGAGTTGTTATTTCAAGAGATGGAATAAAAAGAATTGAACGAATTGATTTGGAAAATGGATAAAATAATTCTACAGTACATAAAAATGTTTCATATATCAATATAAGTTCGTATAGTGTCAAATAATATAACACAAAATTTATTATATATAATAAATTTACTATATTTGTTTAGTTTAAATTTAAAATATAAATATTTATGAATTTATTACAAAAAATTTTAATACCAATAGCCGTTTTGTTTATTATGTTTTTTATAGGTTTAATACTTATATTTAAGTATAATCTTGAAAAAAATAATAATGAATCCGTTAAAAATAGTATACAATTAAAACAAACCGATATTTATAATAACATTAAAAGAATATCTGAAAAAGCAGTATTGTCATCAGTATCATATTCTAGTTTAAGAGCGATAAAAAACGGTCTAAGAACATATAATAAGACAAATAATTTAGATTCAGCTTCAGTAAGTATTGAAAAAAAATATAGAGAGTTATCAGAAGAATATTCAAATATAACAGGTAAAAAGTTTGAAATTGCTTTTTTTTCTAATGATGGAACAGCAATATATCGTTCGTGGGATATTAGAAGAGGCGATAATGTTATTGAAGAAAGAAAAATGATTTCAGATGCAATTATGTTGAATAAAACAGTTTCTGGTTTAGGAAATGATAGTTGGGGATTTGCAATTTATGGAATAACTCCGGTTATAGATAAAAACTCAAATGTATTAGGTGTTGTAGAAACACGTTTTGCCTTATCTGATTTATTAAATAGTTCTAATTTAGCAGAGAATGAAGATATGGTTTTTTTGATGTCAAAAAAGATTGTTGATAGTTTTAATAACTCAGATAATAATTATAGTACTTTGCCTGTAATAAATAACTTAATACCATTGGTATATACCAATAATTTCCAATTAGAAGAACTAAATAAAATTACTAGTTTAAAAACAACAAATTTGGTTAAAGAATACTATGTTAGTAATTATGTATTTAGTTCAAGTACATTAAAATCTTATCAAGGTGATATAATAGGATTAGTATTATTTCAAATAAATATAGGTAAATTTATAGAAAGTAAAGCTAACACAAGGAATATGGTTTTAACTTTTGGTATTTTAGCAATGATTTTGGCAACTATTTTAATGGTGCTATTTGGAAGAATAATAATAAAGAGACCGATATTAAAAGTTGTGAAATCATTGAATGTATTATCAAAAGGAGTTACTTCTGAAGAAATTGAAATTAAAACTAAAGATGAGGTAGGAAAAATAAATACAGCATTAAATAAGTTGAACAAAGGATATAGAAGACTAGCATTATTTGCTAAAGATATTGGCGAAGGTAAGTTAGATTCTGACTTTCAAACATTGAGTGAAGATGATGAAATTGGTACAGCACTATTGGATATGCGTCAAAAGTTAATTGATGCAAAAAATGCTGAAGATGAAAGAAAACTAGAAGATGCAAAACGAAATTGGGCAACAAAAGGTTTTGCAGATTTTGGAGATATTTTAAGGCAAAATAGTGATAATATTGAGATACTCTCAACAAGTATTATTAGAAATTTGGTAAAATATACAGATTCAAACCAAGGAGGATTATTTGTTTTAAACGATTCTGATGAAAATAATATAATATTAGATTTGGTTGCAGCATATGCTTTCGATAGAAAGAAATTTGTTGATAAAAGTATTAAAATAGGAGAGGGTTTGGTAGGAACGTGTGCAATAGAAAAAGAAACAATTTTTATAACAGATGTACCAGATAATTACATTAACATAACCTCCGGATTAGGTAAAGCAAATCCAAGGAATATACTAATTGTCCCATTAAAAATTGAAGATAAAATTTTTGGTGTTTTAGAACTTGCATCATTTGAAGTTTTTGAAAAATATAAAATTGAATTTGTAGAAAAGCTTGCAGAAAGTATAGCCTCTACATTATCAACAGCCAAAGTTAATATTATTACAGCTCAATTGTTAGAGCAATCGCAGCAACAACAAGAAGAAATGAAGGCTCAGGAAGAAGAGTTGCGTCAAAATATGGAAGAGATGATGGCAACACAAGAAGAAGCCGCAAGAAAAGAAGCTGAAATGGAAGGACTTGTTAAAGCTGTAGAGAATGGAATAATGTTAATAGAATTTGATACAGAAGGCGTAATTTTAAGTATGAATGATAATTATGCTAACTTCCTCGAAATAAATAAAGAATCTGCTGTAGGTTTAAACCTTTCACAAATAGATTCAAAATCAGAAGGTATATCAAATGAAGAGATATTGCAAAGGTTGAACAATAAGGAGGTTGTTAAGGTAAAGACAATTATAACTTCATCTTCAGGAAAAACAGTAGAAGTTAAACAAACTTTCTCTCCTGTTATTGATTCAGAAGGTAATATATTAAAAATAATTGATTTAGCATATGTGTAAAAATATAAGACTATGATTAAGAATATAATAAATAAGATATTAAGTAGTATTAACTTTAAAATAATAGTGCCACCATTTGTTTTGTTTGCTATTATTATTGTTTTTGCACTAATTGTAGGTGGTGGTTTCTTTGATAATGCTTCAGAAAAAAAACTAAAACAGTTATTAGATACAGAATTAGAGTACATAAATAATAAACTTGCTGAAACCGAATTAATGTATTCCGAAATATCAGATGTATATACTCAGGTATCCAGTTTTAGTGAAATTTTACAAAATTATTCGCTTCAAAAAAGCACCGACTCATTAAGTAAGTTAATAGAAAATAGTTTTAGAAATAAAAAGTTTAGCTATAGTCTTGATATAGTAGCACTTGATGGTAAAAGGGTTTATTCAAATAATTCTATTTTTAGAAGTGAAGAAATAAAAGATAAAACAATTCTATCTGCAATAAATACAAATAATAAAGAAGTAAATTATTTAAATATTTATAATAGAAAATATTTAGTTGTATCCAATCCTATTTTGGTTAATAATACAGTTTGTGGATATGTTGTAATTTCTAGACCACTAAGTATTATAGCAAGTAATTTACTTCTTGATAAAAACACTTATATAAAATTGTTTTCTAGTAATAATAGT